>Ga0080004_1059989_pt1 | contig 58917 bp, 66 predicted proteins | sample WasSprMetagenome_FD_69207 | JGI IMG/M metagenome (GOLD analysis project Ga0080004, IMG submission 69207) | Sulfidic aquatic microbial communities from Washburn Spring, Yellowstone National Park, USA - WS (SPADES assembly) (version 2) | ecosystem: Environmental > Aquatic > Thermal springs > Hot...
GTGACCCTGTTGGATGGTGGGGTGTTGGTCAGGGCCTCTGGGACGGAGCCTTACATTCGGGTGACGGTTGAGGCCAGAACCCCGGGAAGGGCGGAGGAGATCCTCAGAAAAGCGACGAAAAGCGTGAAGAGATTATTATAAAAGTTACCGTTCGCACGTAATTCAATTTTCAATTCGTTTTGTTGACAAAAGAAGTCAAAAAAATATGATTTTGTCAGCAAAAAGAGAAATAGAGAAATAACTGCTTGTGTAATAAAAAAGAAAAATTTTAGATTTATCCTTTGGTTTTCTGCTTGTGGATCTCAGTACTTTCCGGTCTGGGTTTGGTCGCTAGCGATACTCCAAAGTAAAGCACGAAGCTAACGATAACTCCCCAAACTCCAGGGGCCCAGCCAAGCAGCTTAGTGTTTGTCAACTGTAATGTTAACAAGACTGCAGAACCGACGATCATACTGCTGAGGGCTCCAGCAGCTGTACCTCTCTTCCATAGCACACTGCCCAGCAAAGTCGGAGCCAAGGTACTCACACCAGCGGCGGAGAGGATTCCAAGAGTTAGAATGAACGGAACTGGAGTCATTGAGAAGAAAAACACTATCAAAACGTAGATCACCATGAATATCCTAATGGACAGAATTTCGCCTTTCGCCGTAATTTTCGGATGGGCAGCGTTTTTTAAGATGTCTCTGGAGAACATCGAGCTTAGAGTCAGCATCTGGGAGTCAATTGTGGAAAGAGCAGCTGACCATACTCCGGTCATAGCGATTAGAGCCACTATGGGTGGAACAATCGAAGTCAATATTGTCGGCGTAATGCTGTCGGCGGCACTTAGGTTAGGGAACAATACTTTACCGCCAACTGCAAATATTGTAATCGGTAACGCATATAAAAAGGAAAAAATGGCAAATCCGAACGCTGTATATTTGATCCCTCTCTTGTTGGTCATGAAGAACCTTTGGTTTGCTTGTGGGTTGCAGAGTGGCTGAAAAACGAAGGGAATTATGATTGAAAGATAGCCCACGACGGTGTAGAGATTGCTCGGTCCGGGGAAAGTCAGGTGGGCAGGTGCCTGTGTTTGAACAGCGTTCACATATCCAGAAAATCCGCCAAGTGCATTGATTACGAAGCCCAGCACTAAGAAAGCCACCACTATCATAATTGTTCCTTGGACGACATCGGTCCACGCGACCGCGCGCACGCCACCAGCCACGGTATAGACGAAGGCGACTACAGCAAACAGAGCTATCCCCCCCAGGTAAGGTATTACCCCTCCGGTCAGACCATCCAAAAGCTTAGCAATGCCTTGGTACTGCATCATCGAGTGCGGGACGATCCACATGATTCCCAGTAAAGTTGCTACTATGGCGACCCAGGTGCTGCCGTAGCTGTCTCTGAGAAGTTCCGATGATGAAATGTATCCCCTTGCTTGAGCAGCGCTCCAAAACTTGTATCCAACGTAAATTATCAGCAGGCTACCGGTGAACACGGTGACAAACATCTCAAAGCCGAACGTTCCGGCGATGCCGTTAGCGTACGTGTAACCCGCGTATCCAATCATCATGTACGCGCTGAAAAAGGTTGCCGAGTATGTCATCAAAGTGACAAAAGGCGATAATTTTCTGTCGGCAACAACATAGCTCACCACATCGTCCTTCTTGGTGGCCTTATGCGCTATGTATCCGATGTACCACATTATTGCAATATAAATTACTATTGTGGCCAAAATCCATGATATCTCAAGAGCCATGGTTTCACCTCATGACTTGACTCTTTCCTCATACTTGTTCGCATAGAAAACAAAGACAACAATGTAGATCACTGTTAAGATCACCAGAAAGTTGTATGTCAGAAAGGTGGGACTCTTCGTAAAAAGGTCCGTATATGGTAGAAAGAGGTAAACTAATGCCCAGACTGCGGAAAATACTAAGAAGTACTGGTCACTTTTTTCCATCCTACCTCCAAAATTGGCTTAATACCGTTTATATTTAAGTTTTGTGGATTCCGAGGCATTTATGCAGCAAAAATCCCGCGACATGGGGAACCGCTTCATCAGCCCGGCAAGTCCGAGATAGTAAACAGTCAGTAAGACCATGCCACAATTTTTGAACCACGTGATCAACTGGTTGGTTCAATTATTAAATCGACTAGTTCTTGCTTATTAACATCGACGAGACCCAGGTCAGTGATCTTGAAACTGGGCAACATGGGGTGTGTTAGAAATTGAATGTAATCAAATGGGTTTTCTATTCGACAGCCTAATTTCATAGCCTTTTTTGTCATTTTCAGTATAGCAGCGTTGACTTCTTCAGCAGATTTGTTCGTCATTATTCCTCCAATTGGTAGCTTTAGCGTATCCAATATTTTGCCCATATTGGCTAGGACTATTCCGCCTTGAATTTTAACCACTTCGTTAATCGCCAAGGCCAAGTCATCATCGTTCACACCAATTCCAACAATATCATGTTTATCTTGGCTCAAGCTTTGCGCTATAGCCCCCGATTTAAGCCCGAATCCTTTAACAAAACCCTTGCCTATGTTAGGGCCTTGGGTCTTGCCGTATCTTTCCACGACGACGATTTTTATTATGTCCTTTGATGGTTGAGAAATAATTTCTCCGTTTCTCACCGGGACAATGGCGGTTTTCATTTCGGTTGGATATACCGATTTTACAGCCTTGTCTGATGGTATATGAGTAACAATCTTGATCACTCGTATTCTTGCTTTGTTCACCGTTTTTTTGATTCTTATTTTCAACTCTTCGGATTTTATTTTTCTTTTGATTTTTATCGAGTGCAAAAATTTTCTAGGATATCGGTAAGCAGGGACTTGTTCAATTAATTTACCTTCCTTAGCTATCAACCTACCGCCTACGAATACCATTCGTGGTTGGAATTTTCTGATATCGTCAACTATCAACAAATCGGCAACCTTCCCTGGCGCGATTCCACCCAGCTCGTTATCGAGACCGAAGTTTCGAGCGCAGTTGATGGTGGCCATTTGGACTGCGATGACTGGATCCAATCCACACTCTATAGCCGTTTTTATACAATAGTTGATGTGCCCCCTCTTGACGATGTCAAACGGCAATAGGGAGTCGGAGCAGAAACAAAAATTAGTGTGGTTCAGCTTAGCTTCAGTAATGGCCTTTATGCACGATTTTATGTTATGCTGGACCTTCGAAGTCCCCTCCCGGATCATAACCGTTAGGCCCATTCTTGCCCTTTCGATGGCAAGCGCCTTTTCCACAGATTCGTGATCTGAGAAAATTCCGGATGCAACGTAGGCCTGTAACTTCCTACCGCTGAACTCATGTGCGCTGCCATCTACACAACCTCCTTCGCTAAGTATCCACTCAATTTTATCCACAAAGTAGGGGTCCCCGGCCAAAACCCGCCATTTGCTAACTTCACCTAGTCCAATAATGCCTTCAAGCGGATAGAGCAGTTTGGTTTCTTCCAGTGTTATTTTTGCGTTCGGCGTCTGGAGTTTTTCTGGGCCAGTTGGGACTTGTGCAGGGATGTACTGAAAAACCCTCAAGGGGGTATTTTTCCCTTCCTCCACCATCATTCTGACGCCATCCACACCCATTACGTTTCCGATTTCGTGGGAGTCAAGAAAAACAGAAGTAGTTCCGTGAGGTAAAACGGCTTTGGCAAAGCTGGTTACACTTAGCATGCAAGCATCTATGTGGAGGTGGCCATCCATCAAACCGGGAGTGATGTATTTCCCTTCAGCGTCAATGACCTTTTTTGCTTTGATGTCGTTTAAGCCGACTGTTCCGATTCTGTCGCCATAAATCGAGATGTCTTTTTCTAAGATCTCTCCAGTATAAACGTTTACTACGTTTCCTCCTTTTATCAAAACATCCGCTATCTTATTTTCAAAAATCATGCGAATGAGATCCTTCCTTTTAGTCTCAGTTTTCAAATAATTCAGGTGTTTTTGAGCCATGAAATTAAATTGAATTTTGGGCCTTATATATTGTTAGAGAAAATTCATGGCCGAAAGGAGCGACCCTCAAAGATAAACAAAACGGTTAAACTCTAAATTTTCAGCTCAAAGAGCCTGATGGCGTTCTCTGTTGTTACCTTGGCGACTTCAGCCTCGTCAACTTCCTTTAGCCGGGCCACCGCTTTCAGCGTCTTGATCACTTGGCTGGGGGTTGCGGCCACCCCGCGATATTTCACCGGTGAGTCGGTCTCTAGCAGCAGCCTTTCCAGCGGAACCTCCTTAAGTGCCGCTCGGTGCGCCTCGCTGAATTCAGCGGCGGGCGTGGCCGAGACGTAATAACCCTGCGCGAGGATTTCCCGCAGGATGTCCGGCGGGCCGCTGTACCAGTGAAAGACCGCCCGCCCCACCCCGGCTTTTTTAACCAGCTCAAGGGCTTCGCGCCATGCCCAGCGTGAATGTATTATGAGCGGCTTGTCGTGGCGCAGGGCAAGATCCAGCACCCGGCCGAAAGCTTTCAACTGCAGTTCCCTCGGCGTTTGATACTTGAAATCCAGGCCCACTTCCCCCAGGGCAATGCAATTTTCGATGTTTTCCTCGATGGACCTGACGGCAGCATCGAAGTCATCACTCAAATTCCACGGATGAAGACCCAGGGCGGGAAAGACATAGTTTGAATGCCGGCGGGAAATGTTCAGCACGGCTTGATTTGATCCCTCGTCTGAGCCAACGGCGATGATGGCCCTGACGTTATTCTTCTTGGCCAGCTCCAGCTCCAGTTCAAGGTTGGGCACCTCCTCGAGATGGGCGTGGCCGTCTATCAGCTCCACGGGATCACCATCAACACTCCTTCCCTCCGGCATAAAGTTGTGTCGGCCCTCTGGTGGGTCATGATTTTTCCTTTCAACCCGCCCAAATCCCCTGTCGGTTCGGAAACAGCTTTGCCCTCATATCTTCGAAAGAATGTCGTGGTACTTTCTTATCCGCATCATTTTTCCCTCTGGTTGGACGAGCCAGGTCATCCAGCAGAGCTCAATAGGACGGTAGCCGCAGGAGAGGGCAACTTCCTCGGCCCTCTTGATGAATTCTAGGTCGTCCTTGGCGGGTTCCAGCCCCGCCTGCGCCAGGATGCCGTTGATCACCCTTTTGACGATTTTGTCCGGCATCACGGTGTCGACGCCGCCCATCATCCTCAGGTACTGAAAGGTGACGAGGCCAACCCCGCTGATCCGGCCAATCGGGTCCTCCCACCATTTTTCAAGGCGGGAATCTTTTGCCCACTTACGGAGAGCGGCGCCACCGTCGCCCAGCGTGGACAGGTGGGCAGCTATCCCCCGGGCTATTTTCCATGATCTTTGGTTTTGCCACACCTTTCTCAGCTCGCTGATGTTGGCTTCGGCGAGGTCGGCGAAATTTTTTATTTTTCCTGTCTTGACGAACGCCCTGTCGAACTCTTCCACCTTGGGAACAACCGCGGTGAAATAGTTCAGGCCGATGGAGGTGAAGGCAGCGTCCACGACCATCAGAACCGCGTTGCCTCCCCATCTCTTCGTCTTCAGGCAGCGGTCGCAGAGTTCCCTCACTTCGGGGACCTTCATCATGTAGCCGTCCACGATTTTCTTCAACAGTGGCATCCAATCGACAAAGGTTCAAGCCCACCTTTTTATCATTTCCTCTCTGGCTAGCTGACCGGAGGAGAGGCCGCTGGCTCGTGGCAAGAGACGGCCGGCTGCTGGGAAAGGGGTTTCCGGGTTAGCGCGCGGTTGAGCCCGGCTGCGACGCTAGGCCACCACCACGCCGCCTTTCAGCACAACTTCCTTGCCGCCGTTGCCCTCGTCGTACATAACCCAGGTCAGCCGCGGTGTGGCCCGGGACATTTTCCTGAGGGTCGTCAGCAGCCGCAACCTGTCCCTCTCATCCCGCGCCCTGGTGAAACCCCACCTTGCGCCGCCCGGCTCCATCAACTCCAAGATGTCGGATTTTCGCCAGAGCTTGATGCGCTCCCAGAAACCCCTGTTTTCGTTGAATTTTTCCTTTATTCTGATCAGCTGCCGCAGCTCGTCGGGTTTGACGGCCTCGAGGGTCTGGTAATGGACGAGCTTCAGATTCCCCGCCAGAAATTTGGGGGCAGGCCGTTTATAAGGGGGAAAATGATCCCCGCCGTTCAGATCGGACTCTTTCGGAAATTTTCAGCCTCCAACATTTTATTAGCCGCGACCACCACATTAATGGTGATAAAGATGAAGGCGGTTATCCTAGCGGCGGGGCTGGGCACGAGGATGAGGCCGTTGACTTTCACCAAGCCCAAGTTCCTGCTACCCGTGGCCGGAAAGCCGGCGCTGGATCACGTGATTTCGCTGCTCCGGAATGCCGGGGTCGACAGGATTGCGATGGTCGTCGGCTTCGGTAAGGACCAGATAATGGAGCGCTACGGCGATGGCTCTGCTTTCGGCGTGCGTTTGGAGTACCTGCATCAGAAGGAGCTGCTCGGAACCGCCAACGCTGTCTCGCTGGCGGAGGATTTTGTCGGCGGCGAACGCTTCGTGGTCATGAACGGTGACACCTTGGTGGACCAAGAGTCCCTGAATGCCTTCATGGCGCGCTACCGGGAGCTGAGCGGCCGGAAAAACTTTTCCTGTCTCATGGGGACCATCGAGGTGGAGGACCCAGCCCAGTTCGGCATAGTTTTCGTCGAGGGGGATCAGGTCAAGGAGATAGTGGAAAAGCCGAAGCGCGTGAAGAGCAGGCTGGCCAACGCGGGGATCTACCTCTTTGACCCCAAAGTTTTCGATGCCGTCAGGAGGACGAAGAAATCCAAGCGCGGTGAATATGAGATCACCTCCTCCATTCAGATGATGATCGATGAGGGCGGCGAGGTCTTCATCTCCCCCCTCGAGCTCTGGGCCGACATCGGGAGGCCCTGGGATTTGCTCCTGGCCAACGAATACTTCCTGAGAAACCTCAAGGGGGAGATTCATGGAAAAATCGAGCACGGGGTTTACATTGAGTCGAACGTTTACGTGGGCGAGGGCACGAGAATTCGATCCGGGTCCTACATTGAAGGGCCCACCTACATCGGCAGGAATTGTGACATCGGCCCCAACTGCTTCATCCGTCCCTCCACCAGCGTTGGTGATCACGTTAGGATTGGCAACGGGGTGGAGATAAAGAACAGCATCATCATGGATCACACCAACGTGGCCCACCTCTCCTACGTTGGCGACAGCATCATCGGGAGCCGGTGCAATCTTGGAGCCGGGACCACCATCGCCAACCTGCGGCTGGACGAAAGCGCGGTGAAGATGAAGGTGAGCGGAAGAATCGTCAACACGGGCAGGAAGAAGCTGGGGACGGTGATCGGTGATGATGTGAAGACGGGCGTGAATTCAATGATCAATCCCGGTGTCAAGATAGGACCCAACGCTGCGGTCGGTCCCGGCGCGGTCGTCTACGAGGACGTCCAGCCGAACACCTTGGTCATCGCCAAGCCCATCATCAAGAAGCATAAATGGCCCAGAAAAATTGAGTGGTAGAGATGGAGGAATCTTCTGAAGAGGAGTTCAGGAGGAAGTACCCCAACCTGGCCCGGGAAATCGGGGGCAAGGGGACCATCAGGATCAACGCCGTGAGAAGCACCGTTGAGGAGGGCGAGAAGGCGGCCCACTCCAATCACGGTTATGAGCCGACGGCGGTGGACTACATCCGAAGGTGCACGACTGAGGAGCAGGCGCTGGAGATAATCAATTTCCTCGAGAGCAGGAAGGAGATAGATGAGGATTATGCCAAGAGGCTCCGGAGACAGCTGGTCGAGCAGGGCTTGAGCAGCTTCGGCAGTCACAAGGAGCCGGGCTATTATGAGCGAGTCGCGAAGGGTTGACTGTGCTGGAGCTGGGACTCGTCGGCAAGCCGAACACGGGCAAGACCACCTTTTTTAACGCGGTGACGCTGGCCAACGCCCCGGTGGCCGGTTACCCCTTCACCACTATTGACGCCAACGTCGGTGTGACCTATGTCAGAAGCAAATGCCCCTGCCGTGAGTTCAATGTGGTCTGCAATCCCCAGAACTCCAAGTGTTTTAATGGCGTTCGCCACGTGCCGGTGAGGATCATTGACGTGGCCGGCCTGGTTGAGGGCGCCCACATGGGACGGGGGCTGGGCAACAGGTTTCTGGACAACCTTCGCATGGCCGGTGCCCTGATTCACATCGTAGATGCTTCTGGGGGTACCGATGCCGAGGGACGGCCCTGCCCACCCGGCACCCATGATCCCCTCCAGGACATAGATTTCCTTGAGGTTGAGATTGCCATGTGGATCCGGGGGATACTCGCCAAGGACTGGCCCAGGTTTGCCCGCCGGGCGAAGTACGAGAAGCTGGATCTGGTGAAGGAGATCTCGAGTCGTCTCAGCGGCTTGGGCGTGAGGACTGCGCACGTCGCCGAGGCCTTTAAGCTGGCAGCCGTGGACCATTCCGATCCGGAGAGATGGTCGGACGATGATCTGCTCAGGTTTGTGACGGAGCTCCGGAAGGTCAGCAAACCGATAATGATTGCGGCCAACAAGTCTGACGTCCCCACCGCCGAGGGCAACATCGAGCGTTTGAAAAGCCGGGGTTATTTGGTGGTGCCCACCTGCTCCGAGGCCGAGCTGATCCTGAGGCGGGCGGCGGAGAAGGGCATAATTGACTATCGGCCCGGTGATTCCGAGTTCAAGGTGCTGAAGCCGGAGCTGCTGAATGAGCAGCAGAAGATGGCGCTGGAAAAGATCTCAGCGCTGTTGAAGAAATTCGGCTCGACAGGGGTGCAGCAGGTTATCGACAGGGCAGTTTACGAGCTGCTGAAGTTGATCGTGGTGTATCCTGTGGATGATGAGCACAAGTTGACCGATAAAAATGGTAACGTCCTCCCCGACGCTTTTCTCGTCCGCCGGGGCACCACGGCGAGGGAGTTTGCCTACACCATCCACACCGACCTCGGTGAGTCCTTCCTCTACGCCATCGACGCCAGGACGAAGCGCAGGCTGGGGGAGGACTATCAGTTGAAAGACGGCGATGTCATCAAGATCGTTTCCAGTCGCGGAAGATGAAAGGTGGGCCAAGGGTGAAGCAATTTTTTATTTTCGACGGCTATAAATTGGGTGGCGTTTAATCATAGTGGTGTGATAAAATGGTGAAGGTTCTGGTCACAGATAAGATAGATGAGGAGGGAATCAGGCGCCTTCGAGAGGTAGCCGAAGTTGATGTGGCGGTTGGCCTGAAGCCCCCGGAGCTCATCGAGCGAGTGAAGGACTACGAGGTGCTGGTCGTCCGGAGCGCGACCAAGGTGACGCGGGAGGTCATCGAGGCCGGGAAGAAGCTTCGGATCATCGGCCGGGCCGGCGCCGGCGTGGACAACATCGATGTCGAGGCGGCGAAGGCCAGAGGGATAAAAGTCCTCAACACCCCGGAAGCCCCCACCGAGGCCGTGGCCGAGCTGGTGATGGGCCTGATGCTTTCTTGGGCGCGGCGTTTGCCCCAGGCAGATCTCAGCATGAAGCAGGGGAAATGGCTCAAGGCCGAGCTGATGGGCACGGAGCTGCGGGGTAAGACTTTAGGCATAATCGGGACCGGGAAAATCGGGCAGCGGGTCGGCTTTCTGGCGCTCGCCTTTGGGATGAAAATAGTTGCCCAGGACTGCGTGAGATATCCGGAATTTGCCGCCCGGACCGGCTGTGAGTACACCGACCTGGACACCGTTCTCAGGCAGGCAGACTACCTGACCATCCACCTCCCCTTGACCGCGGAAACCAGACACCTGATCGGGAAGAGGGAGCTCAGCCTGATGAAACCAACCGCTGTTTTGATTAACACCTCGCGGGGGGAAATAGTGGAAGAAACTGCGTTGGTCGAGGCACTGACGAGCGGCAAGATCGCGGGTGCCTGTCTTGATGTCTTCTCCCGTGAGCCTCCGGTGGACAGCCCGCTGCTGAAGCTGCCCAACGTGATCCTGACGCCCCACATCGGTGCTTCCACCCATGAGGCCCAGAAGGAGGCAGCCATCCTTATATCGGAGAAGATAAAGGAAGCAATAGCATGATTTTGGTGGTGTTCCCTTGGTGACAGCACAGATGGAGTCGGTGAGAAGTCGCCTTTCCGAGTGGCGCCGGGGCCCCGCTGTCCAGCGCCTCGACGGCCCGACGAAGCCGGCGCGGGCCAGAGCGCTGGGCTATAAGGCCAAGCAGGGAGTGGTCGTGGTCAGGGTTCGGGTCAGAAGGGGCGGTCGGAGAAAACCCCGGCCCTCTCGCGGCAGAAGGCCCAAGCGCATGGGTGTCCTGAAGATAGTGCCCAAAAAGAACATCCAGCTCATGGCCGAGGAAAGGGCGGCCAGAAAGTATCCCAACCTTGAAGTGCTCAACTCCTACTTGGTGGGTGAGGACGGCACCTATAAATACTACGAGGTCATCCTGCTCGATCCTCATCATCCCGCCATTAAAAGCGACCCACAGCTGGGATGGATTGCGGGCAAGAGCCATCGGGGTCGCGTCTACCGGGGACTGACGCACGCCGGGAAGAAGTCCCGGGGATTGACCAGGAAGGGCAAGGGCGCCGAGCGCCTGAGGCCGAGCGTCAGGGCCCGGGGTAGAATAAAGTGAGTCGATGGAGTTCCCTTTCAGCAGCGCAGCGGTGAGCCTGCACGTCCACGCCACCGAGGACGAGCAGAGGGCTCTGGAGTTGTTGAAAGGCCTGTTGCCTTCGCCCGTGGAGATGCGGCGATCGCTCCTGACGGGACACCACGGAAACCCCATTACAGTCCTTGAGGCTAGGATCAACCAGAAGAAGGATCTCCGGGAGTTCTGGCAGACCATTATCGCGAGAATGGATGAAGCAGCACTCGCCGAACTCCGGCGGACGGTGGAGAAAAAAGTTGACGACTCCGGTTTTCTCTACCTCAGATTTGACAAGCAGTTGGCGCAGGAGGGTAAACTGGTCCCCACCGAGGTAGGCGAGTCCATCCACGTGAGGTTCAAGGTGGTTTCCTTTCCCGCCAAGCGCGAGGTGGCCGTGGCCAAGGTGGTCAATTTTCTGGAGGCCCGGGGGAAACATGAGGCCCAGGAAGAGATACGTGGCATTTGAGGTGGAGGAAGGGAAACTGGGCGTTCACCGGGTCGTGGCTTCAATCTGCAGGGAACTCGGAGTTGAACCGGCGGAGGTCAAGGTGGTCCTTTACGAGGCCGCCTCAGGAAGGGGCCTCCTCCTCTGCGGGCATCATCTGGCCGGTGAGGTGAAGAGAATTTTGCTTCAGGGGAGGATCCCGGTGAGACTTCTTGGGGTCTCTGGGACCATCCGGGCGGCGAAAAGAAAATTTTTAGCGCCGCCCGCAGCCCGCGAGAGACCCGTTGGCAGCCGCCGCTAATGTTAAATATGCCTATATCTTACAGTAATTGAATCACTGTCATCAGTTTAAGAAAGGTTGATGTGAATGGCGTTTGTACCACCTGGGGCAGGTTATGACAGGGCGATAACCGTTTTCAGTCCAGATGGTAAGCTGTTTCAGGTGCAGTATGCCCAGGAGGCCGTCAAGCGCGGGCTGACGGCGCTGGGGATCAAGGTAAACGAAGGCGTGGTTTTGGCTGCGGAGAAAAGGGTGCGAAGCAAGCTAGTGGAGGAAACTTCGATAGAAAAAATTTTCCAAGTGGACGAGCACATTGGGGCGGCAGCTTCAGGTTTAATTGCCGATGCCCGCGTGCTGATCGATCACGCGCGCATCGAGGCCCAGATCAACCGTCTGCGTTACGACGAAGCGATAAGCGTGGAAGCCCTTGCCAAGCGCATCGGCGACACCAAGCAGCTCTACACCCAGCACGGCGGGGTCAGGCCCTTCGGCGCCAGGCTTCTCATCGCGGGCGTCGATGATAAAAAACCCCGGCTCTTTGAAACAGATCCCAGCGGGGTCGTGGCAGCGTACAAGTGCCAGGCAATAGGCGGCGGAGCCCAGACGGTGACCGAGTTCCTCGAGCGGAAGTATGAGGAGACGCTTTCGCTGGAGGATGCCATCCTTCTCGCTTTGGAGGCGCTGCGTTTGGTGGTCGAGGGAGAGTTCAGTGAGGAGAACGTGGAGATGGCAATTATACCCGTGAAGACCGGTCGTTTTCAGAAGCTCAGCAATGAGGAGATCGCCAAGTACATAAAGAAGCTGGGCCCGAAGCCGCAGACCAAGCCCGCAAAGGAGTAGCGGGCCATGGTGAAGCTAGAGGATGCTGTGGTAGCTAGGCTGTCCAGCCACGGGACGAATTTTGAGGTACTCGTTGATCCTGAGCTGGCGCTGAGCCTTAGGATGGGGGAGAGCGTGGACCTGCGTAACCTGCTGGCGAGCGATAAGATCTTCAAGGACTCCAGGAAGGGCGATGTGGCCTCTGAGGAGATGATCCGGAAGGTGTTTGGTACTACCGATGTTTTGAAGGTTGCCGAGCAGATCGTGAAGAGGGGCGAGGTTCAGATCACCACGGAGCAGAGGCGCCGGATGCGCGAGCAGAGGTTGAAGCAGGTGGTGGCCATGATCTCCCGGCGCGCGATTAACCCGCAGACGGGTTTGCCCCACCCGCCGGCGAGGATAGAGGCGGCGATCAGCGAGGCCAAGGTTCAGATAGACGAACACAAGAGCGCCGAGGAGCAGCTGCCGAAGATAGTGAAGGCGCTGTCACCGATATTGCCCCTGAAGTTTGAGACCAAGCGGATAGCGATCAAGATACCGGCGACCTACGTTGGCCGGGCGCAGCGCACGGTGAGGGAATTCGGGACGGTGAAGCAGGAGCAATGGCTCAATGATGGCTCCTGGGCCGCGATCGTGGAGATTCCGGCGGGGGTTCAGGGAGAATTCTTCGACAAGCTCAACGACCTGACCCGGGGGGAAGTTGAGACAAAGGTGTTGTGAATGATCTACGTTCAGAACAGAGAAATTGTGGTTCCCGGGCAGCTGATCGCGGAGGGCAACTATCGGCATCTGGAGGGTTCCTTCCGCGAGGGCGATAGGATTTATTCTGCAGTGGTGGGGCTGGCGGACATCAAGGGGGACAAGGTCAGGGTGATACCTCTGCAGGGCCGCTATGTGCCGCGCGTCGGTGATCTCGTCATCGGGGTGGTCATCGACACCCATTCCTCGGGCTGGATTCTGGACATCAACTCCCCCTACACCGCGAACCTCTTCGTCTCCGAGCTGGTGCATCGGAAGGTCGACTTGAATAAGGAGGACATCAGCAAGTTTCTCAAGATAGGAGATGTTGTCCTGGCCGCGGTAAAGGAGGTTGATGAGTACATGAGGGTTCTTCTGGAGACACCGGAGCGGGGCATGGGCAGGATTGAGGGGGGCAAGCTGGTGGAGATCTCACCGGCGAAGATCCCGCGGGTGCTGGGGCGCAAGGGGTCGATGCTCAAGGTCATTGAATCCAAGACGGGTTGCACCCTTGCGGTGGGACAGAATGGCAGGATAATAGTCTGGGGTGATGATCCCAGAATGGTTAACCTGGCCGTGGAGGCCATACTCATGATCGAGCGCGAGGCGCACACCTCCGGTCTAACCGACCGGGTGGCCCTCATGCTTGAAGGAGGAAAATCGGAGGGAAAATGAATGGAAAAACCTGAAAAATTGATAGTAGATGGGAGAAGACTTGACGGCCGGGCGCCTGATGAGCTCAGGCCGTTGAAAATAAAGGCGGGAGTCCTCGAAAGGGCCGATGGTTCCGCCTATGTTGAGCTCGGCAACAACAAGGTGTTTGCCGCAGTCTACGGGCCGAGGGAGATGCACCCGAGGCACGACCAGCAGCCGGACGCAGCGGTTCTGCGCTGCCGGTACAGCATGGCACCCTTTTCGGTCGAGGATCGAAAGAAGCCGGGACCAGACAGGAGGTCGATGGAGATTTCCAAGGTCACCAAAGAGGCACTGGAGCCGGTGCTTTTCCTCGAGCTTTACCCGAGGTCGGTGATCGACGTCTTCATCGAGGTGCTGCAGGCTGATGCCGGCACCAGGACCGCGGGAATAAACGCGGCCGCGGTGGCGCTGGCCGACGCCGGGGTGCCCATGAGGGACCTGGTTTCTTCAGTGGCGGTGGGTAAGGTGGAGGACACCATCGTCCTTGACCTTATCAAAGAGGAGGACCAGTTTGGAACCACGGACATGCCCGTGGCGATTATACCGCGGAAGAAGGCGATAACACTGCTGCAGATGGACGGCCACTTCACCAAGGAGGAATTCAAGCAGGCGCTGGACCTGGCCTTCCGGGGCTGCGAGAAGATCTACGAGGTGCAGCGGCAGGCACTAAAGGAGAAATATGCTATTAAGGAGAGTGGGTAGTTATGGAGGAGATAGTTTCCAGCGTCAAGCGGGATTACATCATTGACTTGGTGAAACAGGGCAAGCGCATCGACGGCCGCGCCCTTGACCAGCTGAGGGAGGTCGTGGTGGAAAAAGGGGTGATCAAGACCGCGAACGGGTCGGCAAAGGTGAAGCTGGGCAAGACCCAGGTCCTCGTCGGGGTCAAGCTGATGCACGCGGAGCCTTTTCCCGACACCCCCGAAAGCGGTGTTCTGATCGTGAACGCCGAGCTGTTGCCTTTGGCCTCTCCCACCTTTGAGCCGGGACCACCGCGCGTTGAGGCCATCGAGCTGGCGCGCGTGGTTGATCGCGGCATCAGGGAGTCGGAGGCCATCGATCTCGACAAACTGGGGATAAAGCCGGGGGAGGACGTCTGGTCGGTCTTCATTGACATCGATGTCCTGGATCACGATGGTGGTCTCATCGATGCCTCGGCCCTGGCCTCGATCGCCGCCCTCACCGACGTGAAGCCGCCGCAGGACGAGGACTGGAAGCTGCCGGGCTTCCCGCTGAACAGGCTGCCGGTGGCGGTGACGGTGGCCAAGATCGACGGCAAATTGGTGGTGGACCCCTGTCTCGACGAGGAGAGGGTGATGGATGCCAGGCTGACGATCACGACGATTGAAGACGGCAGCATCTGCTCGATGCAGAAGGGCGGCAGGGGATACTTTACCCGCGAGGAGCTGGAGCAGGCTTATGACCTCGCCAGCGCCAAGGCCGTGGAGCTCAGGGAAAAGCTGAGGTGAGAAGTTGCCCCGCACCAAGAAAGTTGGTTCTGCAGGCAGATTTGGCCCGCGCTACGGCACCAAGATCCGAAAGCTTGTGGTTGAGGTCGAGCGGAAGCTGAAGCAGGACTACAAATGCCCCAGCTGCGGGGCGATGAAGCTCAGAAGGGCCGGGTCCTCGATCTGGCAGTGCCGGCGCTGTGGAGCCAAATTTGCCGGCGCGGCCTACACCCCCACGGCCGGGGCGACTACTGTTGAGAAGACAGCCTCGAAGGAGGGAGGTTAGTGTATCGCTGCAGCGAGTGTGGCCGGATGATCGAAAAGCTTCCGGAGAACCGACCGCGCTGTCCCCACTGTGGTTCAAAGATCCTTTTCAAACCCCGCCGGGATATCATCCGCAAGGTAAAGGCGAGATAGGTTACTCCTATTTTCTCCGGCTCAGAGAGATCAGGGGAGGCCATGCTGATCACGACTTCGAGGCGGCCCTGTCATCTGGCGAGGGTGCTCTGCCGGGAGCTGGTCAGGATCCTCCCCGGTAGCGAGTATGTCCCGCGCGGGGCCAAGAAGATTGAGGAGGTGGCCTCTCTGGCCAAGCAGCGGGGTCACGACCGGGTTTTGCTCGTGAACAGCATTTTGGGCCAGGTCGGTGAGCTTCGCTTTCTTGAGGTCGGGGATACCTGGCGGTGGCTGGACGCCCTGGTGAAGCTGTCGGGCGTGAGAATCAACCGCGGGAAGGTCAAGCCCCGTCGCCCGGGTGAGGTGAAAATCTACGCGGCGGATGCCGGGGCGGCGGAGTTCGGCCGGTGGCTGGGAAAGGTTTGGGGCATCGGCTGCAGTGACCGGCTGCCGGAGTCGGGGCTGGTGGTTTTCCTAACATCCGCTGGTGGGTTGAGGGTGCAGTTCAGGCTCATGCCGGAGGCCGAGGAGGTGGGACCAGTTCTGGAGGTCGCCTCCTTCGGCAGCTTTTTTGGGGGTAGAGGGGATGGTCCGGGCTAGAAGGGCCAGTGCCGTGATCAGGTTTGAGTTTGACAGCGTCCGCGAGGCCGAGGCGGTGAGGCAGGCCCTCGCCCCCGAGGAGGCACTTCCCGCCTCGACCCGGAGCCGGGCAAGGATCTCTCGAAGGGAAAATGCTTTATTTTTGCAGGTAGATGCTGAAGACACAGCGGCCCTGCGTGCAGCGCTCAACTCGTTCATAAGATGGGCGATAGTTGCGCGCGACATGTTGGAGCCAAGGAGGAAGGATAATGGATAAACTGTCACCTCAGATGAGGCATCAGCTGGCCCAGTTTCAGCAGGCGCAGCAGCAGGCCCAGATACTGCTGAACCAGAAACAACAGCTCGAGGTCCTGCTGCGCGAGACAGAGCGGGCCCATGAAGAGCTGGCCAAGCTGCCCGACGATGCCGTGGTCTACAAGAGCCTGGGGACGATACTGGTGAGGGCCAACAAGGTGGAGCTTCAGAAGAGCCTCGCCGAGCAAAAGGAGACGCTGGACCTGAGGATCAAAACTCTGGAGCGTCAGACTGAGCGGGCCATCCAGCGCCTGCAGGAGATGCAGAGCAAGATTGACGAGGCGCTGAAGGGCCAGAAGCCGGAAGGTTTGGCGAGCTAGGTTGGGCCCAATGAAGGAGGCGGCTGAGTTCTTGGCTCAGGCTGCCAGAAGTGGGCAGCGCATTGTCGTCCTCTGCCACCGCAATGCCGATCCCGACGCTGTTGCCAGCGCCGTGGTCCTGGCCGAGGCCTTGGCTGGTCTCGGCGCCCAGGTCAGGGCCGCGGCGGCGGACGACGTGGCCACGATTGCTGAGGCGGTCCTGAGCAGCTTCAATCGAAAAATTGAGGTGAATCCCGAGCTGGATTTTGACCTTGCCCTTTTGGTTGACACCTCCAGCCTGGGACATCTGGGTGAGTTTGGCCAGAAGCTGGATGATTCCGGAATTTCCTTCGCGGTCATCGATCATCACAAGCCAGTTGAGGAGACGAGGCAGCGGGCGAAGTTCTACTACGTTCGCGAGGACTTCACTTCCGAGTCCGAGCTCATCTATCAAATCCTCTCCGAACTCGGGGTGAAGCTGACGCCGGAGCAGGCCTCGCTGCTCCTGGCCGGGGTAATCAGCGATACCGGTCACTTCAGGTTTGCCAGCCCCGATACCTTCCGCGTGGTCGATGGCCTGCTGAAGGCGGGGGCCGATTACAACCGGGTGCTCGAGATCCTCAAGCCACCTGAGGACATCTCCCGGAGGGTGGCCATGCTGAAGGCCGCCGGGCGCTCCGAGCTCCAGCGCATCAACGGGCGTCTGGTGGTCTTTTCAGAGCTGGGCTCCTTTGAGGGCGATGCTGCGGGGATGCTGGTGAGGATTGGGGCGGACATTGCCTTCGTGGGCTCGGAGGAGAAGGGGGAGTTCCGCGTCAGCGGCCGGGCCAGCCCCGACTGTCTCAAGGAGACCGGAATCCATCTCGGGGAGATCATGGAGGAGCTGGGGAAGCAGTTCAACGGAAGCGGCGGTGGTCACGCCGGGGCAGCGAGCGTCAGCGGCAAGGGGTCGCTGGAGGAAGTAAAGAGGCAGATCCTCAAGCTGCTTCAGCAGAGGCTGGTCAAGGCGGGGTGATCGGATGTTTGTCTCCGAGGCTCAGGTGAGAGAGCTGGAGAGGGCAGGTTACCGCTTTTTGGGCCGGCACCGCCACAGCGCGGTCAAGGTCTGCCACTGGACCCGGAAGAGCCTGCTGAACCGGGGTTTCTGCTACAAGCAGAAGTTCTACGGCATCCAGAGCCACCGCTGCCTGCAGCTCGCGCCGGGCCTCCCCTTCTGCGACCACAGATGTGTTTTTTGCTGGCGCAACACCGATGTCACCAGCCCGGGATGGCTGGGTGAAGCCGATGAGCCGGCTGAAATCTTGGATCAGGCCATCGCGGCCCAGAGGCTGCTCCTCAGCGGCTTTGGGGGGAATCCCGGGGTGGACAGAAAAAAGTTCCGAGAGGCCCAGGAGCCGAACCACTGTGCCATTTCCCTCGCCGGTGAACCAACGCTTTATCCCAAGATCAACGGGCTGATCGAGGAGTGCCGGAGGAGGGGGATGACCAGCTTCCTGGTGAGCAACGGGATGCACCCGGAGGTCCTGCAGCGGATGGTTGAGCCGACCCAGCTTTACCTCTCCCTAGTGGCCCCGGATCCCGAGACATACCAGAAAATCTGCCGGCCTGTGGTGGCCGATGGCTGGGAGCGGCTAAGGCGGAGCCTGGAGATCCTGCCCTCGCTCAGCTGCCGCAGGGTCATCCGGCTGACGCTGGTGAAGGGGATGAACCTCAGGGATCCCGCGGGCTATGCCAGGATGATTGAAAGGTCCGGGGCGGATTTTGTTGAGGTCAAGGCCTACATGTGGGTCGGTTTCTCTCGGAGCAGGCTCTCCCTGGAGAACATGCTGCTTCACTCGGAGATAGTTTCCTTTGCCCGGGAGGTCGGCGACGCCTGCGGTTACAGGCTGGTCGACGATTCCGAGGCCAGCCGCGTGGCCCTGTTGAGCCGGCGGTAGCGGTGGCAGCCGCCGGGATTTGGCGCAGCCACAAGCCTTGAATAGTCTCACTCTGTAGTTATTGAAGGAGGCATCAACTTGCTGGAGAGAATGAGGGCTTATTTTGATCTTCAGGCCAAGCTCAGGGAGCAGGCGCTGGAGTCCTCGCGATTGACGATCAGGGCGTCGGCCAAGGCGATAGCGGCCATCCACCGGGGCGACGTCAAGGCGGCGGAAGCCTTTATCGCCGAGGCGAAGGAGGGGCTGAACTCCCTGGCCAAGCTGACGGCGGATGCCCCGGAGCTCGCGGAGTCGGGCATCGTGCTCTCGGCGCAGCAGGAGTACGGGGAGGCGGAGATAGTGAAGGCGGCGATTCTGGAGGGAAAACTGCTGGAGGTTGACGAGATCGGTATCCCCTTCAAGCCCTACCTGGCGGCGCTGGCCGACGCGGCGGGGGAGCTGCGGCGCCACATCTTGGACAGCATCAGGGCCAACGAGATAGAGCGCGCGGAGGCCACCCTGAAGTTAATGGAGAAAATTTTCGAGTTTCTGATGGAGTTTGACTATGCCGACGCGGTGTTGCCGGGAATGAAGAGGAGACAGGACATGGTCAGGCAGGTGCTGGAGAGGACCAGGGGGGACCTCACCCTTGCCCTGAGGCAGCAGCGGCTGGAAAGGGCGCTGGAGAAGAGAGGCGGTTGAGCTTGAAGTTTGATGTCAGGGAGATAAGGGCCAGGGCGGAGAAGGACTACGAGCGGGCCTGGCTGGAGAGCGCGGAGCTGATAGAGAAAAAGGGCAGGTTTTTCAACCTTCAGAACAAGGCCAGGCCCCACCCGCTGCAGGAGCTGATCGCCGAGGTCAGGCGGGCCTTGCTGGACCTGGGCTTTACCGAGGTGGTCCTGCCCATCCTTGTGGACAGACGGGAGGTGCAGGCACAGTATGGTCCGGAGGCGGCCGTCATCCTTGACCGGGTCTTTTTCCTGGCCGGGCTGGAGAGGCCGGACATCGGCATCAGCAGAAAAAAGTTTCAGGAGATAAAGAGGATTGTCCCTGATTTTGCTGATCTGAAAAAGATTCAGGGGATCTTCCGGCGCTACAAGAAGGGCGAGATCAGCGCCGATGACCTGGTTGAGGTCATGGTTCAGGAGCTGGGGCTGAAGGAGGAGCAGGCCACGGCGATACTTTCCCTCTTCCCCGAGTTCAAGGAGCTCAAGCCCGTGCCGATGGACCTGACCCTGCGCTCCCACACCACCGCGGCCTGGTTTGGGGCTTTGCGTGAGCTTCAGCACCGGGAGCCGCTGCCGCTCCAGCTCTTTTCCATCGGGCCCAAGTTCCGGAGGGAGCAGCGGCTTGATGAGAGCCATCTCTACGAATCCTGGACCGCTTCCCTGGTCATCATGGCGGAGAGGATGAGCCTCGAGGATGGAGACGAGGTGATCCGGCGGGTTTTTTCCAAGCTGGGATTTGATGAGGTCAGGATTGTCAGGAAGAAGACGACTTCAAAGTATTATGCCCCGCAGACGGAGTCGGAGATCTTCGTCAGGCACCCGGCGACGGGGGAATATCTCGAGGTCGGCGATGCCGGGTTCTACAGCCCGATCTCGCTGAGCAACTATGACATCGCCTATCCCGTCTTCAACCTGGGAATTGGCCTGGAGAGGATGCTGATGATCCGGACGGGGGAGAAGGACATCCGGGCCCTGGTCTTTCCCTATCTCTACCGGCCCCCCGAGTTTTCCGATGAGGAGCTGGCCGCCGCGATCAAGATGCAGCGGGAGCCCAGGACGGAAGCCGGCAGGATGATAGCCGCCGCGATCGTGAGGACGGCCCAGCAGCATGCGGATGAACCCAGCCCCTGCGAGTTTCTGGCCTATGAGGGCGAGGTGGCGGGCCGGCGGGTCATCGTTAAAGTGGTGGAGCCCGAGAGCAACACCAAGCTCATCGGTCCGGCCGGTTTTAACGAGATCTATGTTTTTGAGGGCAACGTGATCGGGGTGCCGCCGAAGGGATGGGAGCAGGACGAGTTCTTGAACAACGTGCGGCGCCGGGGCAGGGCGACGGGCATCCGCTACCTGGATGCCTTTGCGGCGCTGGCGGCGGACGAGATTGAGCGGGCGGCGGAGCGCGGGGAGCGGGAGGTGAAGATTCGTGTCAGGGCGGTCAAATCTCTGGCCGACATCAACCTCCGGCTGGACGAGGCAGCGCAGCGGTACATCACCTCGAACAAGAAGAAGATAGACGTTCGCGGCCCTGTTTTCACAACTGTGGTGGCGGAGTTCCCGCCCTGAAGAGCTCCCGGGCCCTTTTCAGCCCGGTCCTGCCGGTCTCCTTGGGATCCTTGGTCCCGATCCTGTGCAGCTCAACGGTGACCAGCCCGTCGTAGCCCACTTTCTTCATGGCCGCGATGATGGGTCTGAAATTTATGACACCTTCTCCCGGCGGCAGGTGATCATCCCGCTCGCCATGGTTGTCGTGGAGGTGGATGTTGACGATGTATTTCCCGACGAGTTCTATCTCCCGGGCAATTCTTTTTTCCGGGGAGCTCAGCTTTCGCCAGCGTTTGTTCAGAAAGGCGTGCCCCACGTCGAAGGTTATTCCCAGTCCATCGAGCTCCTGGACCAGGGGGAGCATCTCCTCGGGAGAGGAATAGGGGAATTCCGCGTTGCTGGGGAAGTTCTCCAGCGCCAGCCTGACGCCTCGGCTCCTGGCGTGTTTCAGCGCCTTTCTGGTGAAGCTCAGGAAGCGGTCCTTGGCCGGGGAGAGGAATCCCGCCACCTGGGGAAAGGGGCACCGGCCCGGATGCACCACCACAATTTCACCACCCAAGGCGCTGCAGACGTCGATGCTCTTCCTCATATACTTCAGCGCCAGCTCCCTCACCTGGGGGATCCAGCTGGACGGGTTGAGGTCCCAGATCGGCCCGTGAATGGAAACCCCCAGCCCGTAGGCATCGACCAGCTTGCGGAGGCGCGGCAGCCCGCCCAGGTCAAAACCCGGTGGGAGGTTCGGCAGGTCGAAGATCAGCTCGATGTAATCGGCGCCGAGAGCACCTATATTGGAGATGACCCTCTCGACGGCGAGGTGGGGGAAGAGAAGTCCAGAGAGGCCGAATTTCATCCCATCACCCTAGGGCTCGAGCACATAGGGATTGAGCACTTTTTGCTTCAGCAGGTTATTATCCCTTTTTCTCTTTAGCCCCAGGCCCTCCAGCACCTGGATCAGGACCTCGGCGAAGACGGTGACCACCCCCTCCACCAGGTGGCCCGCCTTGGTGCCGCGGTCGTTTCCTCCCGCGATATGGAGGTGAACCTTGGGCCTTCCCGCAACGCTGCTTATGTTGCCACCGCCGATGATTTCAAGGTGTTCCTGGAAATCAACCTGGCAGCCCCGGCGGAAGATCAGGGTGCCGCTCTTCAGGGCGCCCACGGCGGAGAGGATGGCCCCGCTGGTCACCTTTTCCCTCAGGCAGACCTGCTCCAGGCTTTCCACCATCTTGTCGTCCTCGTCCAGCCGGATCACGATGAACTCCTTTGATCTCCTGTACTTCAAGGGATCACCAATTCCAAGGGGTCTCTCCTGCCTATAACTCGTCACGCATGGCTTTGGTGGCCAGGCCATGGGCGAGCCTCAGCGGTTCCGGCAGCCGGTGTCCCCTGGTCGTCTCCAGGGTGATCCTGATGGCCGTGCTGAGGGAGAGCCGGTGCCCCACGCTCACGTAGACCGGTCTGCCCGTTTCCCTAGTCCTGACGACGGCGCCGACAATTTCCCCTTTGTCCCTCAACAGGGAGAAGGATCCCCGGCCCTTCACCGGCCCCTCGGCCTCGCCGCAAAGCCGCGATTTCGCCACGCCAAGAGTCGGCCTGTCGAGGACCACACCGAGGTGGCTGGCGAGGCCGGCCCGGCGGGGGTGGGCGATGCCCTGGGCCCCGACCATGTAAACATCGGCATCGATTCCCTTCAGGACCCTCAGCAGGGCCTCCAGTTCCCGAAAGGCCAGAAAGGTGGGCAGGTAGGGGAACTTTAGCTTTACCCTGAGAACCCTCTCCTTGATGGCTTCCAGGTCACGGTAGTTCAGGACCACCGCCGCCGCGAAGGCCCGGTCGCCCCTGGCAAAGGAGACATCGCATCCGGCGATCGTGTCCAGCCTGTCGAAGCCGTCGCTCTGGATGACCTTCTGGGCGACCTGCTCCTGAATTTTGCTCAGTTCCTTGAGATCCAGCTTTGGTGGGGTCAGCAGGGGGAGCATCTCATCAGAGTAGCTTCTCCCGCCGCGTTAAAAAATCACCCGTTTTCCCCTCCCCCGGCAATCGGGCAGCCGACCGGTGGAGCCAGAAAGGACCCCGTTGCAGTTTGCTACGGGATTTTAGGACGGCAAGCCTCTTATTGGGTGATGACCTTAACTCTAAGGTGTAAACCGGTTCGGGTGGATGGCATGGTGAAAGGGCCAAAGTGCCAGCTCTGCGGCAAGTCGATCCAGATCATGAGCTACGATTCGGCCTACGTCAAGCTGGTCAAGCCGGGCGAGGCCAAGGCCACCTTTGTCTGCTGGAGCTGCGCGGAGAAAAAGCTGGGCGAGAAGCTGAAGGAGATCGCCGGGGTTTAGCTTCTGGTGAGACCTTGCCACGGGCGACCCCAGAGGACCACGCCCTGATGTCGCTGGCGATAAAAAGGGCGGGAAGATATGTCGACCTAGCCCACGTTCAGGAGAAGATTAGCCGGGATGCGGGCCGGAAGTTCTCCGAGGAGGAGACAAAGCAGCTTCTGGACTCCCTGGTGAAGAAGGGGCTGCTGCTGGAGAGGGCCGGCGAGTATGCGATATCCGACCGCGGGCGGGAGTACTTTGAAAAGAGGTGGCGCCAGATCAGGGAGGAGCTGAACCAGGATTACCTCAAGGTCTACCGGGCGAAGCGTTACTATCCCCAGGTGGCCGATGTTCTGCTCGAGTTCTGCCGCGACCGCTGGGTCTCGGTCTTCCGGCTCTTCACCGGCCGGGCCTGGCTCCAGAGGAAGCTGGGGCCCAGGTACATCACGATAAAGAGCCGGGAGGACATTGAGAAGTGGCTGGATGTCCACGGGATTGACTTCATTCCCTACATTCACCGGGTGGGAAGCGACCGTCCCGACTGGCTGGTGATCGATTTTGATGCCGGCCGGGAGGTTGCCCTGGAGGAGACGAAGAAGGTGGTCCGGGCGGCGCATGAGCTGCTGCTCGGCTACGGGGTGGAACCGGCGCTCAAGTTCTCCGGCTCCAGGGGGTTCCAGCTCTGGGCGCAGTTCCAGCCCCACGAGCTCCCTCCCGACTACAGGCCGAAGCAGCTCCGGAGCGAAAAGAGAGAGCGCAATTTCTTTGGCTTTTACGCGGACATCGTCAGATTTCTGGAGTCCCGCATCTCCGAGAAGTTGCCCGGGCTGACGACGGCGGAGACATTGAAAAAGGAGGAGCGCACCAGGAAGGTTCTCCTCGATGCCTCGATCATCAAGCCCATGGGTGACGTCAGGGCCCCCTACAGCATGCACCACAAGACAGGCCTGATCTCCATGCCGCTGCCGCTGAAGGAGCTGGCGGATTTTGAGCCCGAGCAGGCCGACCCCGACCTCGTGGCCGAGAGGTACCGGCGGAGGGGCAACGAGTTTCAGCTGAAACCCTGCAGCGGGGAGGAGCTCTTCCGGGACACGGTTGAGTGGTGCAAGGCCTGAGGCCTCGATTTTTCTGCCCCTTGACCAGAGATTTATTGAACCCCGGTGGCTAATTATTTTGGAGGCTGAAGATGAACGTTTACGCCCTGCCGTCCCTTCTGGGGCTGGTGCTGACGCTGGTGCTGGCGGCCTATGTCCTCAGGTCACCCCGGAAAAAGATAAACGTCATCTTTCTCCTCATGCTCCTCTGCGCTTTTCTCTGGATGCTGGGCGAGTTCATGAGGCGCCTCTATCTGGCCACGCCGCCGCCGGAGATCTGGAGCTACCTTGAGACTGCGGGCATAATCTTCATCGCGCCACTGTTCCTCCGTTTCGTCTCGCTGCTCTACGTCTCGACGAACCCCCCGCCGCTGAACAACACGCGTTTCTGGGTGATGCTCTTCGGCGTCGGCTTCGTTTTTCTCCTTCTCCTCCTGACTGGGAACCTGATTGGGGAGACCTCGCTGTACTACTGGGGATATGATTACGAGCTGAAGCCAGCCTACGCGTTTCTCTACCTCTATGTCGGCGGGATGATCGCGGCGGCCGTGGCCCTGCTGTGCCGGATCTACCGCCTGATGGAGCTTCAGGTCTTTCGCAGGCCTCTGAAATATGCGCTGGTGGGATGCACGGTGGCTCTGGCCATTCTGGTTTTCGGGGACATCCTTCCAGTCCTGTTTGACCTCAACTTTCCCTCGCTGGCCTCGGCGGGATTGGTCGCGATTGGGATCTCGCTGGGAAATGCCGTCATTCAGCGCCGCTTCATCGCCACGCCCGCGGTGTCTCGGTTTCTCGTGCCCCTGCCCGAGGCGGCGCTGTCGTCGCGGCAGAGGTACCGGCTGGTGAAAGGGCGCAGCTATCTGGTGATGGGGGTCAATCCCGAAGATTCCTTCAGCATTTTCCTCGACCAGATCACCCACGGGATTCCGGGATTCTGGATAACCTCCCTCAGGCCCAAGGATGTGGAAAAATACGATCTGCTCCGGACGCCGATAATTTTCCTCTCCGACCATCCCATCCCCGGGGAGATCGTGATGCCGCCGAGGGAGCTGGAGCGCTTAAAGGAGTTCGTGGAAAGCCGCCTGGAGCTGATAAGGGGCAGTTCCGTTGTTCTGCTGGATTGTTTCTATCAGCTGGCGGTGGCCAACGGTTTCAGGAAGACGCTGGAGTTCGTGGCTGAGCTGGGAAAAATCTGCTCCCGTCATTCCTCCAATCTCATCGTTCACCTGAATCCAAGGCGCTTCACCGGCAGACAGATGAAGCTGGTGGAGGAGGCGCTCGGGGCCATCAGAAAATAGGAGCGGATTGGACGGTGGGTTGTATTGCTCCCTTTTTTAGCTTAAGGGGAAAATATCTGTTGGGGGTGAAATTTTTGGCTGAGGAGAAAAAGAAGGGCAAGGCCGAAGAGGTGGCCTGGCCAAGGGAGTCAAGGGAAAGGAGGAAAAGGAAGAGTAGACCGGGGAAAGGAAGTGGTTTTTCGGCAGCGCCTTTTTGCAACGGCTTGTTTGTTGCTAAACCAGAAAATTCTGCTCTTCAGATTGGCTAGCTTAGAAAGTGGCGGGCTCAGAGGGATTTCCCCCGCTGAAGTTCCCAAAGACCCGAAAAAGAAGGAGGTCGCAGCCAAGACAGGGGGTCGCCGGGAGACTTTTCAAGGTGACGGGGCTTGAGACGACCCAAGATCTTGGGCGCGATTGTCAAGATATTGTTGGAGAACGACGCCATAGACCGCAAGAGTCTGCTTGATGCGGTGGAGGCGAGGCCCGATAGGAGGTTCAGACCCTAGAAGAGAAGAGCGGGGTTTCTGCCCACCGTCTTAGCGCGATACACTGTGGCTTACGACTGTTAAACTACGTCGTTTTCGCGCTTGACCTTTCGTTTGTGTGGTCTCTAAATTCAGAATATTTATGTGCCAATATTAATGTTGGGTAGATTATTTTTGTCTTAATTTTACTTTACGTTCACCTATTCCCACAATTAACCCGCCACAGCTTCCCATCCCAAACGCTGCATAGGTGCTAGCGAGGCACTACATGGGCTTTTTCTTGAGAGGTAGATGGAAGATTTACGAAAAAGCGGGGTGAGGGATACTGGGTTAGGTTCGAACCCTTGTTTGTCTCATTTTCCACCCCCTATCCCGTTCTTCGAACCATCTCAGAACTTCCTTCAACTGAATATTTGAGCGACTCACCATGTCGAAGCGGCTGGCAAACCGCCGCGCTGGCCCTCTATCTACTTGTTCCCGTGGGCTCATTCATGCCTTGCATTAGGAAGTTATTTTTTAAACGGTCGTTCCAAACGAGCGTATGATCTCCTCTAGAGTTAGTATGTGTCCTTTTTCCGCCGCTATAAGTTTTTTTATGAGGAGCTTTGCTTTATGCGGGATCACCGTTACTCCTTCTCTCCTAATCTTTGCCCTGTTGCTCATCCGATCGAGCATTTTTAAGATGTTTTCGTAGCCTATCTTCATGCTTTTCTCCACGCTGAGCTGGCTTATTAGGGCATCCATATCCTTTTCTCTTTTGAGTTGAAAAGGTGGAGCATTAAGGAAGCGTTCTTTAATTTTCTCCTTCAGTTTCTCAAGTCCCTTAAACTCTCTTATCAAAGCACGATAATGGTCGCCAGAAGCTATCATCACTTGATATAGTTTTTGTTTTTTTGATTCATTGAGCACGGCGAAAAAGGAGACCCCCCCAGCTAGGCTCTCAACTTTTTCCTCTATGCTTGCGGCCCTAGCTAATTCGTCTACTAGACGTTCCTCAAGCAAGGCTTGCGTTGGTTTCTTATTTACAAGTTTTTTGTTCATTTGATTCCCCCATAAATTTCATACCTTTAGCATAAATATCCTGTTTTGCTCTTTTCCCCACCGAAGGTAGCGGTATTGGCGGCGGCTTCAATACCGGCGCGTGAAACGCGACTTTGAGGTGGAATAACCCTGATCCATATTCACGTCTAGGCCAAAATAACCAGAGGAAATATCATGATTATGACACTCCCATTGGTGGCGAGGCCGTGCGCTATTTGCGCTTTTTTACCAGAAGGCTCGGGCTGAGGGAACTCTGACCAGCTATCTGCTCCAGAAGAGCTAAGCGACGATTCTCCCTGATTTGTGACGAGCGGTTGAGGGTGCCCCGGAGCATAGGCAAACAACCAATATTCCAGATCGTCTTCGGGCTCATGAAAAAGGCAGGGATAATTTTGCCCGGAGACCCGTACGTGCTGAGGGTCCACTCGCTGCGGAAGTTCTTCAAGACCCAGTTGATAAGTCTGGGCGTTCAGCCGGATTACATAGACTACACGAGGGGCCACACGATAGACACCTATCATGATATTCAGTCCAAGGACATCGAGTTCCTGAGGAGCATCTACGCCTCGAAGAACTTCAGTATAAGGCCCCAGCCGAAGCTCTCCCCGATAGAGCAGGTGAAGGCTTTCTGCCGGGGGCTGGGGGCTGGACCCCGAGTAGCTCTTGGCTGTGAATGCCTTCGCCGAGCCGCACAGGGCGCTGGCGGCCCCGGAGGATTTCGAGAAACAACAGGCTCAGGTTCTCTTCGATGCGATTAAGGAGAGGCTCAAGGATGAGATCTGGGCCGACATAGAAACCCAAATCCAGGAGAGAAAAGATGGAGTGGCGGGCCCGGAGGGATTCGAACCCTCGACCGATCGGTTAGCTCCCAATCGACTGCTAAGAGCCGATTGCTTTTGGCCGGAAATCCGACTGCCAGACTGAGCCACGGGCCCACTAATCGATTTATTAACTGCTTAATTAAGTATTTAAGATATTTACCCTTTCCGCCGCCGCTACCGGAAAGGGCCGGTTTCTGAGCGTTGGCTTCAGTTGTCTTGCCCCTGATGCTCAGGTGAGGTCGCCGCAGGCGCAGAACACCTCGTGGACGATGTCGTAGAGCTCGCGCATCCCCTCTCCCGCCGTTGCGCTGGTTTTGACCAAGCGCGCGGCGGGGAGCAGCCGGGGAAGCACTTCGGACAGGCTCAGCATCAGGTCGGCGTTGACTCCGGATTCCTCCCTCGTCAGCCGGTCCCGCAGCGCCTCGGGGCTGGTGGCCATCCTGTCGATGTCCGGTAACTTTTCTCTGACCAGGTCTATTTTGTTCAGCACGCAGATGGTCGGCGAGCCGAGCCTGAGGGCAATCGACAGCTCCAGGAGGCGGGAGAAGACCAGCCCGGCGGCCCTGGTGGCGACCTTGGCGTCGAGGAGGAAGAGGGCGATGCTGGTTCCTTTCAGGAGTTCCATCATCCTGGAGCCGCCGTGAAAGAGGAAGACCTCCATCTGCCCCGGGGTGTCGATGAGCCTGACGTCCGCCTGGATCTCGTTTATCCTCTTGGAGAACTCGGCCACGTTCAGCTCCAGCAGCTCCGCGGCCCGGACCATCGCCCCGTTGGGACCGAGGTTCTCCTCATGCATTATCCGGGAGACGGTGAAATGCTCCCTGATGTCAAAGTCGGCCGGGAAGGGGATGGCATCGCAGCCCGGGTCGAGGTTGACGTAGGCCACCCTTTGATCGGTGTTCTCCGAGATCCAGCTGCCGAATGATTTTGTCAGCGCCGTCTTTCCCGCTCCGGCGGTGCCGAGGACGATCAGGTTAAGCCCGCGCATTTGGTCAAAACTGGTGCCGCGTTGATTTTATTTTTATGGGTAATTTCAGCCTCCGCCGGGTGATTCCCCGTGGGGTGAACCCCGCCCGTCAAAAGTGAAAAAAGGGAGGCAGACCTAGACAAATCCGCAGGGGAGATCATGTTAACTTTTGTCGGCCTGGGGTTGGGCGGCGAGGGCATCTCCCTGCGCGGGCTGAGGGCAGCGCAGCAGGCCGAGGTGGTCTTCGCCGAGTTCTACACCAGCCTGATGCCGGGATTTGACCTGGGCCAGCTGGAGCGGAGCATCGGCAAGGTGGTCAGGGTGGTCAACCGCAGGGTGGTGGAGGAGGATCCGGCGGAGATTCTGGAGGCGGCCCGGGTTAAGGAGGTCGTTTTCCTCGTCCCCGGAGATCCCATGGTTGCCACGACCCACGTGGACCTGCGCCTCCGCGCGGCCAAGTCCGGCATCGCCACCAGAGTCATCCCCGCCGCCTCCATTGCCTCGGCCGCTGCCGGGCTGGTGGGGCTGCAGAGCTACAAGTTCGGGCCCTCGGCAACGGTCCCCTTTCCCGACAACCGGTCAACGAGGCCCTACGAGGTCCTGGCGGAGAACCTCAGCAGGGGGCTGCACACGATGCTGTTCCTGGACCTGAGGGAGGGCAAGCGGGCGATGACCGCGAACGAGGCGATTGAAATAATGTTCGGTCTGGAGGAGGAGCTGAAAAGGGGCGTCTTCACCCCGGCGAGGCTTTCCGCCGTGGTGGCCCGGGCCGGTTCCGATGATTGTCTGGTGAGGGCGAATCGGGCGGACAGGCTCAGCGGCGAGGACTTCGGCCCCCCGCCCCACCTGCTGATCGTCCCCGGCCGCCTGCATTTTCTTGAGGCCGAGGCGCTGCAGGTCTTCGCCGGCGCCCCCGAGGGGGTGGTTCAATGGCATATGCGTCAGCCATAACCCCGGACGAGATGAGGGCCATCGAGGAGCGCGCTGAGAGGCTGGACGTCTCCCGGCTGCAGCTGATGGAGAATGCCGGCAAGGCGGTCGCTGACTTCATCGCCCGGATGGACCCCGCGGGGATGAGGGTGGTCGTCGTGGCGGGAACCGGGAACAACGGGGGTGACGGCTTCGTTGTCGCCAGGCATCTGGCCGCCTACGGGTCACTCGTCAGGGTCTTCCTGCTGGGCAGGGATGAGGAGGTGAAGACTCCCGAGGCCTCGCACAACCTGAGGATCCTGAGGCAGATGAAACGGAGCGTGGAGCTGTGCACCCTCTCCGATGCCTCCTTCCTGGATCGGCTCAGGCAGGCCCTCGCCGAGGCCGACGTCATCGTTGACGCCATCTTCGGCACCGGGATCAGGGGACAGCTCCGGGAGCCGCACGCCTCGGTGATCGCGATGATCAACGCCAGCCGGGCCTACAGGATTGCGGTCGACGTTCCCTCGGGGCTGGACCCACTCACCGGTGAGGTTTGCGGGACAGCGGTCCGGGCCGATGCCACGATCACCTTCCACCGGGCCAAGAGGGGGCTCTTTGCCCGCCAGGACCTGGTGGGGGAGCTGCTGGTGGCCAACATCGGGATACCTCCCGAGGCCGATAGCGGTGGTTCTGATGAGCCTCGAGGATGACCTAGTTGCCGAGATCCGGAAGTGGACCCGGAGGCTTGACGAGGCCCTGGCCGGGGCGTCTTCCTCGGGGGAGAAGGGGGAGAGGCTGCTGGAGAACATCAGGGCCTACCGCAGGGACTCGGAGCACTTTCTCGGCCGGGGAGATCTCGTCAGGAGCTACGAGTGCCTCATCTGGGCCTGGGCGATCCTGGAGACCGGCAGGGAGCTGGGATTTCTGAGGTGACCCGGGAACATTTAAGGGGATGATTACCGATGGCTTCAGGTGGGCTGAATGATTGAACTGATCCTGATTCCGGCCGGGCTGCTCATCGCCGCCTTTTTCTCCATGATCGGCCTGGCGGGCGGCTCCTTCATCGTCCCGCTGCTGGTGCTGGCCTTCGGGCTGCCGGCGCAAAAGGCCATCGGGGTCAGCCTCTTCGCCGTGATGTTCACCACCATCTCATCGGCTCTGGCCTACGCGGCCCGGCGCAAAATTCACTTCAAGGTGGGGCTGCTGCTCGACACCCTCGACGTCCCCGGGGCCTTTCTCGGGGCCTACCTCACCACCCTGGTCGCCTCCGACTGGCTGGCGGGGATGTTCGGTGGGCTGCTGATTTTTCTCGCCGCCCGGATGTTCTGGAGGAGGAATTCCGGGCGGGAAATCGAGGAGGCGGGTTCACTGCGGCTGAGCCGGCGCGTGGTCGCCGCCTGCGTGCTCGGCAGCCTCAGCAGCGGGGTGGTCTCGGGGATGTTCGGGGTTGGCGGCGGCGTCATCGATGAATTGGTGATGATCCTGCTGCTCGGCATGACCATCCAGCTTTCCGCCGGCACGGCGATGTTTGGCATGGCCATCACCACCGTCGCCGCGGTCATCCCCCACTGGTTGCTGGGAAACGTGCTGCTGGACTACGCCCTCCCGCTGACGATCGGCGGCGTCATCGGCGGGCAGATCGGGCCCTACTTTTCCAGCCGGGTTAAGGCGTCGACCCTGAGGAGGATTCTGGCGGCGGTCTTCATCCTCATCGGGATCAGGATGTTGCTGCTGCCGTTTCTCGGCGGTTGAGCTTTTTTACGCTGCAGAAAATGACATCGGGCCAAAAATGTTTGGGGTTTGGTTCCGGTGGGGAAGCGACACCGGGCAAACATTGGCCGTTCTCACAAGTTTCAGAGATTTCGCCGTGGTTCCGGGTTGCGGGATTGTTTGGAGCAGGGGAGGTGTTCCGCCGTCACGCTCGCTCTGCCTGTTTTAGCTGACGTCAAAGAAGCCCAGGCCAAAGGATGATTTTGCCCCGGCACCGATGACCTGGCCGACTCCGAGCAACCACCGTCCGGTTTCATCGATCTCCTCGAAATCATACTCGGCGATGCCCGTCCAGCAGTTCCAGAACTCCCGCCTTCCCGAGCGCCGGGAGTACCCGACTAACCTGTGGTAGTGATTTGCGATCGGCTTGACGGAACCCCTGCAGGTGAAGTCGGGGATTTTTTCTCCCGTCCCGTACTCGTTCACGAACATGACCAGGCGCTGGCGGATGAGCTTCAGGAGGTGCTCGGGAGGCGGCGGGAAGCCGAGGGGGAGCTCGATGGGCGTGCGGAAGCGAACTTGGAGGTGATTGTCCGCCGCCGGGGCTATCTCGGTGATCTCGGCTATCCTGAGGTGGTCCGGGTAAATCACACCGCGATCGAAGACCACCTGGTTGGAGAACCTGCAGGTGGCCCTCTCCACCTCGAAGCGGTTTTTCCCCAGGTAGCGCCCTTCGCCAAGGCCGTGGGAGCCGAATTGCTGGAGGGCCAAGATGAGGTGAGGGAGGTTTTGCACCGATCGGCCGAAAAGCAGGGCACCCACCTCGATCCTTCCCTCCCTTCTGAAGGTGATCTTTTTGCCGAAGAAGGGCGGGACGAGCACAATCGGCCTGGCTGGAGGGGCCTGGCCGCGCTTGGCGTAGGGGCGCTCGTAGGCCTGGTAGTACAGGCAGCTCTCGGTCAGATCACAGGACCGGCACTCCTGCATCGGCCGGTAACACACCGCGCGTCGCAGATGCTGCCCGAGGCCTCCCCTCATGGCGGAGCCAAGCCAGCGGGGCAGCTCGGCCTCTCTGAAGCGCAGGGTCAGGTTGAGGCTGGCCAGGGAAAGCATTCCATCCATCTTTCCTTTGCCCGGTTTTGAATTAAGCTTTCGTCTTTTTGGCCATTTTTCGCTGTGATGCCGAAGGCTTTTCTTTTCCCCCATTGGAGAAAAAGTAGGGCGAAGATGCAGACGCTGGTGATCTATGATATCAGCTCCAACGCCATGCGCGAGAGGCTGGCGAGGAGGCTGTTTGACTACGGTCTGCAGCGGGTGCAGCTCTCGGCCTTCTGCGGGGAGCTCAACTCCCACGACAGGGAGGTCCTCCTGAAGGAGCTGCCTAATTTCATCGGCGGCGAGAGGGACCGCATCTACGTGGTGCCACTCTGCGACAGGTGCGTGAGGCTGTGGCGGGCGGTGGCGGGGAGTCCGGTTGAAGTGGTGAGCAAGCGGGAAGTTGAGGTCGTTTGAAGGAGCTTCCGGCAAATCAGACGAAGTAGTGCGGGAGGTAGGCCACCTTTGTCTCCCCGATTTCTCTTACCCCAAATTCCCCCTCCGTGAACACCACTGCCCTCTTTGGCCGGTAGGATTTCAGGAAGCTGATGAACCCCCTGCCAACCTTCGCCTTTCCCGTCTTGACCTCGACGGGAACGGGCCCATCGCAGTCCTTGAGGATGAAGTCGATCTCGCCCCTCCCCGTGGTCCTCCAGAAACTGATGTCCTCGAGGCGGGATCTTAGCTGGATGAACACGTGATTTTCAAGCAACCTTCCCCTATCCTCCCTCTCCCCCAGGGAGGTGAAGTTGTTCAGGAGGGAATTTCTCAGCCCCGTGTCAAGAAAATAGAGCTTCTTGGACTTCCTGAGCTCGGTGATGAGGTTGCGGAAGAAGGGAGGGAGCAGCTCGATCACATAGGTCTGCCTGAGGATTGAGAGGTAGTTCAGGAGGGTTTTAAAGTCTATTCCGAGCTCGTGGCAGACGTCCGCGTGGTTGAGAAGGCTGCCGATCTGGAAGCTCAGGAATTTCATGAGACCCTGGAACCTTTCGGGGTTTTTCACCCTGAGGAAGTAGAAGACATCCCTTTCGATGTAGGTCCTGACGAGGTTCTTCAGGAGCTCCCGCTTGAACTCTGTACTCTGCTCCTTGACCACGGCGGGAAAACCACCGAAGATTATGTACTCCTCGAGCAGGGACTGAAATTCCCGCTCAAAGATGGGCTCGGCCTCGAGTTTCCCGCCCTTCAGGAAGCTGAAAAGGGATTCAACTAGGTCGAGGTAAGTTCTGTGCAGGTCCTTGGCCTTCCACATCAGGAACTCCTCAAAAGTCAGGGGCATGAGCTCAAGGTAGATCGCCCTTCCCACCAGGTGCTTGCCCACCTCCACCCTGATATCGAAGGAACCGGAGCCGGTCGCGATGACTTTCAGCCTGTCCCCGTAAAGGTCGAAGAGGAGCTTGAGCTTCTGCCCTATGTCGGCCACGTACTGGGCCTCGTCCAGAAGGAGGATGGACTTTTTCCTCTCTAGGATTCTCCCCGCCGCTCTCTTCGGGTCCTTTTCAAAGGCCTCCCTCCAGCCGGGGTCTTCAAGGGTGAGGTATTCTGAATCCTGAAGAAGTTGGTTGAGGTGGAGGAGAAGGGTCGTTTTGCCGCTCTGCCTTGGTCCCTTGAGCAGCAGGTATTCCTTTCTCCCCAGCCATTTCTCCATCTTTTCTTCTATTTTTCTTGGATAATACTCCATGATTAATTCTATAAAAATTGGAGTATTTAAGGTTGGATCCTTAACGACAAGACTTTCTGAGATTTCTTAAGGTGTCTGTTTGACTACCGCTAGTGGCCGTTCGGCTCTGCGGGAATTTCCCCATCAGGACATTTTTTCAAGGTCTAGCAAAACTAATAAGTTTTAGCCTTCTTTGAAGTACTCAACTCCTACAACAGAAATCTCATGGTCATGGTAGAGAATCTCAGGGCCACGTTGTAAGTAATGAGTGGACCTTACTTTTTTATTTATTTAGCTAACCTCGATACTAATGGATGATAAAATGAATATAGAGTCTACTTTTGAATATTTACTCCAAAAAAAACCTTACAAACACCAATTAAAAGCGGCAGAGTTCATTCTAAATGGCGAGCCAGTAGTGATCAGGGCACCTTGTGGGTCTGGAAAAACGGAGGCATGTTATATTCCATTTTTGATGGGCAGAGGGGAGATGCTTCCGACCCGTCTCATTTATTCATTACCAACGAGAGCTCTAGTAGAAGATATCGCTGGGAGAATTAGAAAAACAATAAAGAATAAATCGCAGGTGACCATCAGTTGCCATCATGGATCTAATACTGAAGATCCATTCTTTAAAAATGACGTAATCATAACGACCATAGATCAAGCAATTAGTGCTTATTGTTGTACCCCTCTCTGTCTCCCGCCCCATTTTGGAAACATTCCGGCAGGTGCGGCTGTTGCATCTATGCTTTGTTTCGACGAAGTACACACGTATGACCATGCTTTAGGACTGCAGACCACCTTAGCGCTGGTTGATAGAATGGTAGATTCTGAACTGGGTTTACCTTTTGTTATAATGTCAGCCACTTTACCGGACAATCTTATAGCATGGTTTAGAGAAAGGGGAATTCACACAGTAGAAGTTGATGAGGGAGAAATACCCAAGAGACGAGACAGGCGCGTGATTATACATTGGGTTGGAAAACTTTTGGAATTAAAGGACGTGCTCGAAAATGTCGACCGTGGCAGAATTATAGTCGCGTGTAATACTGTCGAAAGGGCACAGACTATTTATTCCGAAATTGTTGATGCGGAGGTTATCCGGTCTAATCAAATACCGGTTTTCTTGTTGCACTCGAGGTTTCTTGAAGCAGACAGAAAGAAGATCCTAGAAGAAGCAAAGACCACATTTGAGAATAGTACAAGAGGATGCCTAGTTACAACCCAAGTATGCGAAGTAGGCTTGGATATTTCCTGCGATTTCTTGCTTACTGAATTAGCGACGCCTGATGCATTAATCCAAAGAATTGGTCGATGTGCAAGAACGGGGGGCACTGGAGAAGTCTACGTATTTGATGTGAATAGTTCGGCTCCATATATAGAAGAGGAGAAAGTTGTAAGCAACACTAGAGACTATATCAAAAATAATCTTGATGGAAAAGTTATAAAATGGCGCGAAGAATTACAACTTGTAAACGCATTGCTGAAAGACAGATTTGAAAGCATAATACAGGATAAAGAAAGACGAATTAATCTCTTAACAAGTTTAGGTAATGCGGCTTTTAAGGGAGATAAAAAGGGAATAGAGAAGTGTATTAGAGCAATCTTTAATGCGAATGTGACGATTCACGATGATGTTCCAACATTTTCATATAATGAGGCCAGTTGTATGCCATGGCTTCCAGTAGACATAAGAATTCTCGAAAGATTTATAAAAACGCATAAACTCAAACTTTGGGAGATAAAATTTTCTGACGATGAGCAAGCGGAGTCTAAAGTGTATGCAACGGAAACCAATAGAGTACATCCATATGGTTGGTACGTCATTCATTCATCTTCTGCTAGTTATGATTCAAGATTAGGCCTAAAGTTGGGACAGCCCGGACAAAAAATGCAAGTTATTGAAGTGAAGGAAAGTGAAAAAAAGAAAAATCATCAGTATCAACCAGAACCTTGGGTTGAGCATTCGACTAGATGTTTGCAGGAATTTGAATCACTCGAAAAGGATGAGAAATATTCTATCGAATTAATCGGTCGAATTTTGGGATACAATTATGAAAAAACTGTAGGGCTTATTGCTATGTGTGTGGCTTTACATGATATTGGAAAAATGAATTTTAGGTGGCAGGAGATAGCTGGAGCGACAAAAGAACCACTGGCTCATACAGATAAACTTGGTGTTTTCCCGCCACATGCGGTGATAGCCCCACATGTGCTCAGAAATATTTTTAAAGAGCATATTCCTCGACCTCGAGAGATTAGATTGGCATTTGAACTATCATTGGCCCACCATCATCATGCCCGAGCTCAAAATGTGCCTCAATATAAATTTGTTCAGAATTGGCAACAGTATGTCGATAAGGTATTAAAGGAGCTGGAGAAAAAATACAAAATAATGGTGGATGTGAATAAAATGGATCCCATATTGAAAGAAGAAACAAAACTTCCAATTAGTTTCCCAGATATTGAGAATGTACCTATGTACACAATATACTCAATCCTTTCGAGGATTGTTCGAATTTGTGATCGGAGGGCATTAAATGCTTGGTTATAGATTTTTCGTGAATAAAACAGGTTTAGATTTGTTTGATGCTTTTAGAGCATACGGGTTGGCTATTGCTGTAAAGGGTTTCAAGCCGGGAGATATCAAAATTGAAGATTTTGGTTCAGCATACGTCGTACAGTTTGAAGGTGAACTTCCGAAGTATCCAGATTCTCAAATATTTGGAGGCGACGGATGGCGAAGAATTTTTCGAACATTCAGAGAAAGGAAGGATGCCAAAAGAAAACATCCTAAAGATATAGTAAAAGGAGTTCTGGTCCAAGATTTTAATAAAGTTTTGCAAATACACCAGGATCCCGATTTCATGCCTCAGATAGATGACAAGGTGAAAGATGGCATTACTCTTTATCAATCTATTGATGTGTCTGCGGCGAAAGGTTTCAGAGAAACAAAGTTGTGTAAAAGTTACCATGAAGGGACTCAAATCCAAGTAGATAAATATTCTGGAGCAATTGCTTATTTAGGTGCTGCTCATTTCGGTTGCTGGCAAGAAGGTGTAGATTTTATCACGTGTTTATTGCCAAATCCTTTTAAAGTCTTGTTTCTCTCCGCTAGACAGGTTCAAAGAGATCTTACTAACGAGAATCTATGTCGTGTCTCAAGCAGTGTAACTTTAGCGCATTACTCCGTAAGACTGATGATATTGCTCCAAAAGCACAAGATTACTGATTCTGAAGTGGCTTATGACTCAGTTCTTTTCAATGTTATGCGCAAGACTGGACAACAACCAAAACCGGCTGGTGGAGGAAGATATGAGTTGGATTTTCTGAAAGAGGTAGCTCAAGAAAGAGAAACTCTCATAATGATGGATAAGATTTTTAACATGGGGTTTGTAAAAGGAATAAAACAAGACATGGCAATGAGGTTGGCAGACTTTGTTTTAGATCCAAGCCTTGAAAATTTCCGGAAATATCAAAACTTACATCTACGAGCATACTTAAATAAGGAGAAAGTTCCACATTGGAATGATAGAACATGGGGAGAAGTGATGAAACATGTCCAGAATGTATGAACTGTTTCAGAACCCCGCTGTAAAAAGTTTTGGGATGGCTTTGCGGTTAGCTGTAGCACAACATGAGGATTATGCTTCGTTAGTGGAATTAGAATATGTGGAGAATATTCAGCAATTCACAGCGGCCGTGAAAAAATTCTTAAGGAGATACGATAGTGGAGCTAGACGGTATGAACGTGAGCATCCTGACAAATCTGCCTTTAAGCCAACGGAAGACGACTTAACTGATTTAATTAAACTCGCGGAAGAGAATGGCGTAGATGTTGTTTGCGCAACATTGGTTGCACATGCGCTTGTAAGACCAGCAAAGGAGGCAGAATAATGGTTTATGAAATCGCGATACTGGGGAGAATTCGGATAGATGCCCACTCTCTTAATAATGAAGGCGCTGTGGGCAATGTAACAGAACCTCGAACAGTAGTTCTTGCAGATGGCAGGAAAACTGATGGTATAAGTGGAGAAATGTTAAAGCATATTCATGCTGAAGCAGTATGGCAGCTAGCGAAAAAAAGGAAGTTGTCGCTCTGTACCTCTTGCGAAAAACTTGATCCCATGAAAGCTGACGGGAATTACGAAGTTAGAAAACTAAAAAAAGTAGACGAGGCTTTGAATAAAGCGCTAGAATGTACTATTTGCGACCTTCATGGATTTTTAGTACAAAAGCCCACCTTAAGCAGAAAGTCCACTATCGAATTTGGATGGGCGCTTGCGCTTCCTGAAGAATTCCACCGAGAAATTCATGTGCATTCAAGAGTTGCTCCAGGAGAGAAAAGGGAGAAAAAAGGAGAAGAGGAGGCCACTGTTCAAATGCTGTACAATAGACCGACACGCTCTGGAATATACGCACTGGTTTCAGTATTTCAGCCGTGGAGAATCGGTTTAAATGAAATCGACTACAGATACAAGATAAATAACACTCTCAGGAAGGAACGATATAAACTCGTATTAGACGCGTACAAGGCGATGATGGTAAGAATAGAAGGCGCGATGACTACCACGAGATTGCCCCATGCCGGAGCATACGAAGGACTGCTCGTGCGCTCGGATGATGCTTTTCCAGTACCAGTACTAAGTCCACTTGTTCAAAACTACATCAACCAACTTGAGTCCATAGCAAGACGAATAGGATGTAAAACAGAGAAATTCTCCAGCTTAGATGATCTGTTAAATAAGCTTGACGATATGAAAAATGAAGAAATTTATGATTTAGAAGGAGCATAATTAATGGTGTGGGTAAAAGCAACATATATATTTGGCAGCACCTTTTCGTATAGAATCCCTAATTTTTCCTCTTCTTATGCGATGGTTGCTCCAATACCCAGTCCATCTACCGTAAGGCTTGCGCTGGTTGCCACTGCTATCCAAAAAAGCGGCGATGTGAGGACAGGGATAAAGTTATTTGAGAAAATAAAGGCGACTCGTGTGGCCATAGAACCTCCAGAAAGGATAGCTGTTTTTAAAAGTTTTATAAAACGTTTAAAGCCGAAAAGGTCGGGCAAAGGATTTGAAAGTACCTTTGGAATAAGAGAGTATGCTATCTACGGTGGTCCTCTAGCAATATTTCTTGAGACCACAAACAAAGACAAAGAGATCATGGAATTTCTAAAAGGAATACGATATTTTGGAACTTCAGATTCCATATGTACGAATATAGAGTGCACTCTATGTGAGCCTTCTTGGGAGAAAATACCAAGACTATATTCTCAAAAAGAGAAGGAGGGCGTGATATTTTTGCTCACAGATTTCACAGATAATGTCACATTTGATTTTATAAATCCCTACTCGGAGATTTCATTGAAATCAGGTGAGCACATAATTAAGCAACCTTATATCTTCCCTCTTAAAGTTGTTGAAAAAAAGAGAAATTATACACTCTACGAATTGAAACCTTTTGTAAAAACACATTGATTGGGTGCTCAAATAGATTTGCGTATTTTTCTGGAAGACTGTAGAAAGCGAGATCGGAGGCTGGCTAAGGCGTGATGCCAAATCGCATCTATCACAAATAAAAGTCGTGAAGCCAATATATCAGTGGACGGAGGATATGGTTTTCTACCTCACAGCCCAAGACCACAAATACCTCATCAACCGCATTCACCCCCTAGCCCGGGAAGTCGGGGTAAGCCAGGAGCTGCGGGGGTGGAGCTGGTACAAGGGGCCCCTCAAACCTTACTACCCCGAGCGCATTTCGATGTTCGCCGTCTGCGGGAGGTTCTGCGAGAGCGCTAGGGATGCTTATCTGATGTACGTTGAGAAGAAACAGGCGAGACGGACGAGGGAAATATTGCTCGGTGCTAGCGTCCACAACCTGCTGGAGTACCTCTTCACGGAGGCGAGGAAGGGCAACTTTAACCCGGATTTTCAGGCTTGGTGGGCTAAGGAGGCTGAGAGCAAAAAGCCCGAGCTGGAGGACATCGAGGCGTTTGCTCCTTGTCTCAAATCTCTCTGGAACTTCACCCTCAGCCAAGTCACTGCGGCATACCACGAAACCAGGTCATCGCACCCCTTTGCCACCGATCTTGATGTCCTGGCCACGGCTGTCCCCTTCCTCGTCGAGCACAAGCTCAGCGGCTCCCTCCTGGGCCTCAGCGGAACCCTGAGTGTTGACTGCTACGACTACCTCAGGCACATCGTTTTCGACGTGAAGGTCGGCGGCCAGAGGAGGGACTTCTACCGCCTCTACCCAACAGGTTACGCTTTGGTGATGGAGAGCCTTTATGAGATCCCGGTTGATGTCGGCTGCTCCATTCTCGTGAACTTCAGGGACGACAGAGTCGTCTTGGAGCGGGACATCTTCTTCATCAACGACGATCTTAGAAACTGGTGGCTGGAGGAGCGTGATCGCAAGCTCGAGTTGGTCGCGCAACGGAAGGATCCCGGAAAGTCAAAGACGTGCCCGCCCAACTGTATGTTTTTGGAGGTGTGTGATTGAGGCTGGTCGTGGACGGCTTCGGTAAGTTTCTGGGAGTCCAAGGAGAGACGGTAGTGGTGCGGGAGGAGGGAAAAACGGTGGCCCACGTTCATCCCAGAGAACTGGAGCAGGTTATCATCTCGGGGAAGGGGAGCGTGAGCACAGATGCTCTCAGAATGCTTGCCGAACACGGGGTGGAGGTTCTGGTGGTTGACCTTAGGGGCGAGGTAATGGCCACTCTCATGCCCCCCATGATGCGAACGGTGAGCACCCGGAGGGAGCAGTATTTCGCCGCTAAGGATTCACGCGGGGTGGAGGTGGCAAAAGCCGTCATTGAGGCAAAGTTGAAGAACCAGAGGGCCGTTCTCGGAACCTTGGCGAAAGTGAGGAAGGACACCGATCCCGGCCTCGCTGAACAGATGTACGGTGCCGCCGAGGAGATACGGAAACTTTTGGAAGAGATGGAGCGCGTGGATGGAAAGGTAGTTGAGGAGGTGAGGGAAACGTTGATGAATCTGGAGGGAAGGGCGGCCGGATTTTACTGGGGAGCACTGAAAGGGGTTCTAGGTAAGCTCGGTTTCGGGGAGAGAAGCGGGAGATATGCAAAGGATCCCGCCAATGCCCTACTCAATTACGGATATGGAATTCTCCTGGGTGACGTTTGGAGAGCGGTTCACTACGCTGGGCTTGATCCCTATGGGGGATTCCTCCACGCTGACAGGCCGGGAAAGCCGAGCATGGTTCTTGACCTCATGGAGGAATTCAGGCCTCACGTCATCGACCGCTTGGTGGTGAAGCTGGTGAGCAAGCACATGGTTTCTTCTGATGGGTTTGAGATCGTCAACGGAATCTGCCAGATGAAGGACGAGGTGAGGCGCTTCTACCTTGAGCAGGTGCTAGGGGAACTGACTTCCGAGGTGAGGTATGATGAGAGAAAGTTCACTTGGAGCGAACTCATCCTTTACCAAGCGCGGCAGCTGGCGAAATTTCTGCGCGGGGAGCTGGCTTCTTATGAGGGATTCTGGCAGCGGTGGTGAAATAAGCGTCTGGGAAGTCTACCAGTACTTTTACTGTCCGCGGAAGCTCTACTTCATCAGGAAGCTCGGCGTTTACCCCCCGGAGAGGAAGAAAATGGAGCTCGGCGCCGGGCAGCACGAGAGGGAACCGAGGCGGACGAGCAGGAGGACAACCATCTACGGATTTCCGGTGGAAGAAGTGAAGCAGGTTCTCCACGACATATCGTTGGAAGACCAAGAGCTCAGGCTTTTTGGGAAGGCGGATACGGTGGTTGAACTCAAGAACGGGGAGATCATCTTGGTGGATGTTAAATATTCAGACACCGAGTTCTTGACGAGGGCTTGGAAGAAGCAGATGGTGGCGTACGCCGTGCTGCTGGAGCGGGCGCTGGGAAGGAGGGTCAACCGCGGCATGATATTTCTTCTTCCCTCAAAGCGGGTTCTATGGGTTGGACTGACATCAGAGGATAAACTGGAACTTTTCAGGGATCTCGAGAGAATGCGAAGGGTTATAGACTCTGACGCACTGCCCCCGAAGGTCAGCCAAGAGCGTTGCGGGTACTGCGAGGTGGCCAAGTTCTGCCGGGGAAGCTAGCCCTGTGAAGTTCTTTATAAATCCTGCTTGCAAAAATCGATCTTCACAAAAGGTCTCCAAAAAGTTTAACAACAAGGGCTCAAAAACAAGATTTTGGGCCGGGTTTCAATAGAGAGCCTCTGAAAATGAGGATTGAAAGCAGTTTGTCCTTATCTATAGTCATCATTTGTTTTCAGTTTCAATAGAGAGCCTCTGAAAATGAGGATTGAAAGTTAATCTTCACCGGGGGATAAATCCAGGAAGTCGGGTTTCAATAGAGAGCCTCTGAAAATGAGGATTGAAAGGAGATCGGCGCCGATCTCGCCGTTAATGCCTCCTTTTGTTTCAATAGAGAGCCTCTGAAAATGAGGATTGAAAGAATGGTGATTTGCGCACTGCTGGAGCCGCTGCCGGTGTTTCAATAGAGAGCCTCTGAAAATGAGGATTGAAAGACCAGCTGGTGTGATCTCCACATCGAACTTGGTTGTTTCAATAGAGAGCCTCTGAAAATGAGGATTGAAAGTGATCCTTTTTCTGATTGGTCAAGCTGGTAGCAACAAGTCCGGGTCCAAGATTTTTCAAGCACCGCGGAGTTGCTGTGAAAGGCAGGTCAGTTCGGTCAGGCTCAGGTTGATCCCCAGCCCCGCCCTTTCTTCTCCCAGGGCTCCACCCCTCCCGGTACCGGCCGGAAAATCGGGTGGGGCTCTATTTCAGCCAGCCCGGCAATCCTGTGATAATCATCCGGAGAGCGCCGGGCGAGTTTTCTGCACAGGTGCTCCTGCTCGTGTTTCAACTGTCCCCGGGTAACCGGTATCCTCTCCAGGGTCAGATCGTAGGAGAGGATCTTGTCCGGGTTAAAGGAGTATCCCCTGCCCGCCCCCTCAAGGTAGACGTGGTAGAGGTAGGTCCCAATGTACAGCGGGGGATCACTCGTCCTCTTGAACCTGTCCAGCTGGGGGTGGCCGGCATATCCCCTGGTTTCACCCCGGAGAACCCTCTGCGCCAGCAGCCCCTCCCTCCACAGGGCGAGGAGCCCCCTGGCGTCGAGGTATTTGGGGTGAAGCGACCACAGCCTCAAGGGATCACCAAAATTAATTGTTCAGCGGTGATAAAGGGCTGGTGGGAAAAGGCCCGCCAGCCGAGGCCACCGGGGAACTTGCGGTGTTCCCAAGGAGCCAGATAACCCCGCTGCCCCGCCCCCTTCCGGCTCAGCTCCCTCCGGCCACCGCCCTGAGGACATCGACAGCTTCCGCAGTTTTTTCCACCAGCTCGCTCGCGATCTTTCTGTCCATCGGCGTGGAGGTGCAGAACATCCCGCGGGGCGAGAGGAAAACTCCCCTGTGGAGCAGGGAGAAGAAGAGCGCCCGGGCAGCATCTTCATTCGAGGTCAGCGCGCTGCGGTAGTCCACGACCTCCTCCGGGGTGAAATGGATGTGTTGCAGGGAGCCGGCCCCGGTCACCTGCCCCGGGATCCCGGCCTCGTTGAAGATTTCCTCCAGGCGCCGGGCCAGCATTTCCCCCAGGGAGTTTATCCTCGCGATTGCCGCGGGGGTCAGCAGCTTCAGCGCGGCTATCCCCGCCACCATCGCCAGGGCATTCCCATTGAAGGTCCCGGAGTGGTGGAGGATCCCCCCTCTCTCCGGCGAGAACAGCTCCATGATCTCCCGGCGGCCCCCGAAGGCCCCGGCGGGAAGGTCCCCGCCGATCATCTTGCCGAAGGTGGTCAGGTCGGCCGTCACCCCGAAGTATTCCTGAGCGCCGCCCACGGCCAGCCTCGCCGTCATCACCTCGTCAAAGATGAGCAGGATGTCATGCCTCTCGGTGATCTCGCGGAGAAACTGCAGGTAGCCCTCCTTGGGCGGGATCTGCCCGGCGATGCCGAGCATGGGCTCAACGATGACGGCGGCCAGCTCCCCCCTGTTCCCCCTGATGATCCTCTCCGCGGCCTCCTGGTTGTTGAACGGCGCCACGAGGACTTCCTTGACCACCCCCTTGGTGATGCCCGGCCCGTCGGGAAGGCTCAGCGGCCTCTCCGGGTCTCCCGCCAGCTCCGGCCTCGGGCGGGCGCTGATCTCGGCGTCCGGGTGGCTGCCGTGGTAACCCCCCTCCATCTTCAAAATCTTCTCCCGGCCGGTGAAGGCCCGGGCCGCCCTGATGGCCAGCATGGTGGCCTCGGTGCCGGAGTTGCAGAACCTGACCCTCTCGACTGACCGGAACCGCCGGCAGATCAGCTCCGCCAGGCGCTGCTGGGGCTCCAGGGCGGCGGCGCAGGTCCAGCCCTTCTCCAGCTGCTCCCTTATCGCCGCGATTATCCTGGGATGGGCGTGACCGTGAACGGAAGAGGTGTAATTATTCACGAAGTCCAGATATCTGTTGCCGTCGACGTCGAAGAGGTGGCATCCCCTGGCCCGCTCCATGACGAAGGGATAGGGGCTAAAGTGAACCACGCTGCGCGTGTTTCCCCCGGGAAGGAAGTTTCTCGCCAGGGCATGAATCTTCGCCGAGGTCGGAGTCCTGCGCCGGTACTCCGCCACCAATCTCCTCAGCAGCTCCTCAGCGGTCATAACTCCCACTAAATCACGGCCTTTATTAAATAGTTTCTCGCGGCGGCACCTTTCCCGTCCTGATCTCTGCCTTACCCCTTCGCCGCTTTGGCGACGGCCGCGGCCACCCTGCGGGCAATTTTTTTGTCCACCGCCCGCGGCAGGATGCGCTGGGGGCTGGGCTTCCCGCCGACCATCCCGGCAATCGCCTCCGCCGCCGCTATCTTCATCTCCTCGGTCACCGACTTGGCCCGGGAGTCAAGCAGCCCCCGGAAGAATCCCGGGAAGACGAGGAGGTTGTTGGCCTGGTTGGGGAACTGGGAGCTGCCGGTCGCGACCACCCTGGCTCCCACCCGCAGCGCCTCCTCAGGAAGGATCTCCGGTTCCGGGTTCGTCAGGGCGAAGATGATCGGGTCCTCCGCCATGGTTTTTATCATCTCCCCGCGCAGCAGCCCCGGGACGGCAGAGACGCCGATGAAGACGTCGGCGCCCCTCAAGGCATCCTCCAGTTGCCCGGTGATGTTTTCCGGGTTGGTGATCTTCGCCAGCTCCTCCTTGAACCGGTTCATCCCCTCCCTCCGGCCCCGGTGAATTATCCCCCTGGAGTCGACCACGACCATCCTCCTCGCCCCGACCCGGTGCAGGATCCGGGTGATCTCGTAACCCGCCGACCCAGCGCCGGCGATGGTGAATCTGGCCTCCTCGAAGCTCTTCCCCACCACCTTCAGGGCGTTGATCAGCCCGGCGAGGGTGACCACGGCGGTGCCATCGCCATCGTCGTGGAAGACGGGAATTTCCAGCTCCTGAATCAGCCTCTGCTTGATCTCCAGCACCTTGGGGGTCTCGATGTCCTCGAGGTTGATGCCGCCGAAGCCGGGTGAGATGGCCTTCACCACCTCCACAATTTTCCCGGCATCCTGGGTCGACAGGCAGAGGGGCAGGGCGTCGACATCGCCGAAGGCCTTGAAGAGCGCCGCCTTGCCCTCCATCACCGGCAGCGCCGCCTCGGGGCCGAGGTTGCCCAGCCCCAGCACCCGGCTGCCGTCGGTGACGATGGCGACGGAGTTCCCCTTCCAGGTGTAGTCGAAGACGCTGTTTTTATTTCTGGCTATCTCCCGGCTGACCTCGGCGACCCCCGGGGTGTAGGCCAGGATCAGGTCCCGCTGTGTCCTCAGCGGCACCTTGACCGCGGTCGCGATTTTGCCCCGGGACCTCCGGTGCAGCGCCAGGGCCTCCTCCTTCAGGGTCATGGTCCAACCTCCTCTCTGGAGAGCTCGCGGACATCGTTGACGACGTCCACGATGGCACACTCTAGGAGCTTCTCCCCCAAATATTTATCCACCCTGACCCCCATTTTCTCCACCTCCTGCGCCTGCTGCTCGGCCCAGGGGTACCTCTCCCGGGCTTCTTTCATCCCGACGAAGCCCACCTCCGGATGTTTGGAAAAATCGGAGTGCTCGGCCAGCTTCGACTCGTCGACTATCCCGATGGCGGCCCCCATGCTGAGCTCCCCGGTTCCCGCGTGCGGCCCCTCCAGGGTGATGATGGTGTTGTTGAAGCACAGGCGCATGCCGAACTCCTCCTCGAGGATGGGCAGCCACTCCCGCAGGATCCCGTTGCCCCCGTGCCCGTTGACGATGACCACCCTGTCGATGCCGAGGTCCCGCTTCGCGTGGAGCAGCGCCCGGCGCAGTTCATCCAGAAGCTGGTCCAGGCTCTGGTGTTCGCCGGTGTTGATCTCCGGCAGCTCGTAGGCCGAGCTGAGCACGCCCAGAAAGGTCGCCCCGCTGCGCTGCGCCGCCTCCTGCGCCACGTGGCAGGCCAGCCTGGCATCGGTGTCGGGAGGGAGGGCCGCCCCGTGGCGCTCGCGGTGGGAGCCGAGCGCCAGTATGCCGACCCCGCCCAAGATCACACCTTCTCCAGCCGCCTGACCATCTTGACCGCGGCCTCCACCGATCTCCGGGCATAGTCGGTGACCCTCTCCAGTGCCTGCAGGCGCGTCATCCCAGGTCCGGAGATGCCCAGCGTCACCGGCTTGCCGTGCTCCACGGAGAGGTCGATGAGTTTCCTCGCCGCATGCTGCATCACGATCTCATCGTGCTCAGTTTCCCCCTCGATCACTGCTCCCAGGGTAACCACCGCGTCGATGTCGTCCCTCTGGACCAGCTTCTTGACCGCCAGCGGCAGCTCGTAGACCCCGGGGACGATGACCTCGGCGACGATCTCGGCTCCCAGGAACTCCGCATGTCTGCGGGCAAACTCGATCATCGGCGAGACAATGTCGAAGTTGAACTCCGTGGCCGCTAGACCTAACTTCACCAAGCTTTCACCTCCTCAAAGGTCCGGCGTCCGGGCCTCCTTCCCTCTGCCCGGTGCCGGCCAGTTTCGTGAGTTCTTCAGGCTTGAATAACAGGCGGTAAACATTTCTGGCGTGCTCGCGGGCCCGCCTCTCGGCCAGAGCGGCGAGCTCCTTCTCGCTTTTGGCCTCATCGGCAAAGACGAAGACCTCGATGATGTGCTTGTTCGTCAGCAGCTGGGCCATGATGATCCCGAGCGAGGCCTCGTGGGCACACTGTTTATCGATCGGCTCCGGCCCCGGCATCCCGAAGACCATCACGATGTCGCTGCCCTCATCGAGCAGCCTCTTGGCCTCAACCGGGAGATCCTTGATCCCGGGGACGGTCCGGCGCTCCACCCTGACGCTGCACAGCTGCTTCAGCTCATCGATGGCGGCGCTGGCCATGTCGTAGCGCGCGAAGGTGGTGTCAACCATCCCCACCCGCTTCAAACTCCCGCCTCCCTGATCACCTCAGCGCCGTCGAGGAAAACCAGCCCGTGCCTCTCCGCGTAGGCCCTCGCCTCGTTGCTCGACAGCGCGCGGTTGGTTCTGGCATCCAGCATCTCACAAATCGCGACCACGGGGGTGACTCCGGCGAGCTCGGCCAGCGTGACCACCAGCTCGGTGTGCCCCTTCCTTTTGGCGAGCAGCCCGTTGGCGGCGCGGAGGAGGTGGACGTGGCCCGGGCTTCTGAAGGCCTTCCCGAATTCCTCGGCCAGATCCCCCCGTCCGGCCCTGGCGCCCAGCCTGCCGAGCTCGCTGATGGTCAGCGCCCGGTCGACATCGGTGACGCCGGTGAAGGTCCTCCGGTGATTCACGGTGATGGAGAAGGCCGAGTTCTCGTCGTAGGGGATGTCGTAGGGCCAGGCCGCCTCCAGAACCTTGAACCTTGACTTGGCCTCGCGGTAGATATCGGTGAGGTAGGGCAGGCCGAAGCTGTCGGCTATCCTGGGATGGAGGGCCACGCAGATGAGGCCCCCGGCGTCCTGTCTCATGGTGGCCACGTGCTGGGGCCTGACCGCCTCGGCCAGGATCACGAGGTCAACCTCATCCTCGCGGTTTTTGGAGTCGTGAAGGAGAAGGAATTCCCCCGACCTGAGCGCCTCCAGAGCCCGGTCGATGCTCATGGAAACACCTCCACCTTGACCTCATCGCCGTCCTTCAAGCCGATGGTTTTTCGCAGGTTGTGGGGGGCGATGATCTCCAGAATATCGGTGTGGTGGGTGCGGTTGGGGATGACGACGGCGCTCTTCACCCCCTTGACCTTGGCGGGGAAGAACTTCACCGGCCCGAAGGTCCTCTCCTTTGTCCTGAAGCCGGAGACCTGCCTTGAGGGTAGCCGCAGCATTGCTTCCCGGAGCTCGAGGGAGGCCTTGTCGAGCTTGATGTCCAGCGTCCCGGGATAGGGCAAGAACCCCAGCTCCCTCTGGAACTGCTCCGCGTAGCCCGGCTGCCCCACGTAGTAGCTCCCCTCCCCCATGCCGGTGACCACCTTCCCCGAGAGGATCAGCTTTCCCGGCTCCTGCTTCAGAATTCTTCCCAGCTCCTGATGCAGTGCCCGGAGCGCTGACATGCCGGCCGTGGTTATCCTGAGGTACTGGCCCCGGGGTTCCACCCTCCTGGTGATCAGCGACTGCCTTTCCAGCTCGGCCAGCTTCCTGATGGCGGTTTGCTTCGACACCCCCAGCAGCTTGGCCAGCCGGCTGGAGGGGATCCTCAGCTCCCCCTGCGCCGCCCCCTCCTTGGCCAGCAGCAGCAGCGTCTCGATCCAGGTTTTCTCGGTCAAGTTTACCTCTATCAATCAAGGTTCCCCCCTCTTTTAAACCTTTCCAAAAATAAAACGCGTCTAAAATCTGGAACGATATTCAGAAGGAGGGGATGGCGGCCGCAGAAATGGCAACAACCTTTAAGAGCTGCTCGATAAAATGACGTTGGGTGATAAAATAGAGGAATTGCCCACGCTGGATGAGGTTGATGTTAAGGATAAGACGGTGATCGTGAGGGTTGACATCAATTCTCCCATGGATCCGGCTACCGGAAAGATTTTGGATGACACCAGGATCCGAGCTTCCGCCGTGACGATCAAGGAACTCGCCTCCAAGGGCGCCAAGCTGGTCCTGCTGGCCCATCAGGGGCGGCTGGGGGATGATGACTTCACCACTCTGGAGCAGCATGCCGAGCTTCTGAGCAAGGCCACGGGCATAAGGATCAAGTATCTGAAGGACCTCTTTTACGGGGAGCCGGTGGCCCGGGCCATCAAGGAGATGAAGCCCGGTGACGTCATCCTGCTGGAAAACGTCCGCTACCTGGCCGAGGAGCCCGTGGCGCGCTCGATGGAGGAGCAGGCCAAGACCAGGCTGGTGCAGAACCTGGCGCCGCTGGCCCAGATCTTCGTCAACGACGCCTTCGCCGCCGCGCAGCGTCCCCACGCTTCGATCATCGGCTTTGCCGCGGTGCTGCCTTCCTACGCCGGGAGGCTGATGGAGCGGGAGGTGAAGAAGATGAGCCGGGCGCTGAACCCGGAGCATCCCTGTGTCTACATGCTGGGGGGCGCCAAGGTCGAGGACACCATCAAGATCATGGAACATTCCCTGGGGAAGGGCCTGGTCGACACGGTTCTGACGGGCGGGGTGCTGGCCAACATCTTCCTGATGGTCTCGGGAAGGGACATCGGTGGACCCAACGTCAAGCTGATCTCCGAGAAGAGCTACCTCAAGCTGGTGGACCGCGCCCGGGCCATATACTCCGCGCACAGCGATAAGATAAAGCTCCCGCTGGATTTCGTCGTTGACGTTCAGGGGAAGCCGCGGGTGATCGCGGTGGAGGAACTCCCGATGAATGTGGAGTTGCTTGACGTTGGCCCGAAGACGATCGCCAGCTATTCCCGATATCTGGCCGAGGCCAAGACGATCGTGGTCAAGGGGCCGATGGGGGTTTTCGAGAGGAAGGGTTACGAGCGCGGGACCTTGGAGCTTTACCGTGCCGCGGCCAACTCCAAGGCCTTCAAGGTCTTCGGCGGGGGTCACACCGTTGCCATCGTGAAGGAAGCCGGGGTGGCCGACAAAATAGATCACGTGAGCACCGGCGGCGGGGCGGCGGTGAGCTTCCTCGCCGGTGAACCCATGCCCGGGATTGAGGCGCTCCTTTACTCCAAAAGGCTCCGGCAAGGGAGATGACCCTTGACAAGGATCGTCATCGTCGGCTTTCAATCGGCGGGCCTGACCGCGGCGGCCGCGGCCAGACTTTACAACCGCGAGGCCGAGATCATCGTTGTTGAAAGAAGGACCTACGCGACCTATCATCCCTGCGGCCTTCCCTTCGTCCTAGGCGGCGAGGTCCCCAACATCCGAGACTTGGTGGAAACCACCCCGAGGCTTCCCGGGGTAAACGTGCGCCTGGGCGTGGAGGCGAAGGCCATTGACACCCAGGAAAAGATGCTCGAGGTTCAGGACCTGCGGACGCTCCAGGTGGAAAAAATCCCCTATGACCGGCTGATCCTGGCCACAGGGAGCCAGGCCCTCAAGCCCCCCATCCCCGGAATTGACCTGGGCAACGTTTTCTGCCTGAGGACAGTCGAGGACGGCGAGAGGATCCTTGCGGCGCTTTCCCGGTCGAGGAGGGCGGTGGTGGTCGGGGCGGGGCCCATCGGCGTCGAGGCGGCCAGCGCCCTGAGGGAAAGGGGATTGGAGGTGGTGCTGGTTGAGATGCAGCCCGCGGTTCTTCCAGGAATGCTCGACCCCGACATGGCGGCGGGCGTGGCCGAACGCCTGGCTAAGGCCGGCATCCGGGTCCTCTGTTCCAAGGCGGTGAAGGAGCTCAGGGGCGAAGGCGAGGTGAGCTCCGTGGTCCTGGAGGGTGAGGAGATCCCCGCCGATTTGGTGATAATGGCGATAGGGGTGAAGCCAGACGTTGAGCTCGCGGTAAAGGCGGGCCTGAAGCTGGGGCCGACGAGGATGATAGCCGTGGACGACCATCTCAGGACAAGTGATCCCGATATCTTTGCCATTGGCGACTGCGCCGAGGCCCACTGCCTGATCACCGGGAGGCCGCTCAGGAGCCAGCTGGCCACCACCGCGATCAGAATGGGCCGGGTCGCCGGTGTCAACGCCGCCGGTGGCGATGAGGTCTTCGAAGGGGTCCTCAATGCCGTGGTCACCATGGCCAGCGGGCTGGAGGTGGCCTCGGTGGGATTAACTGCCACCGCCGCCAGCGAGGCGGGATTTGAGACGAGCACCGCGCGCGTGAGGTGTCTCACCAAGCCGCATTACTTCCCCGGGGCCGGGCCGATGACCATCAAGCTGGTCGCGGAGAGGAAAGGGCAGAGGATCTTGGGAGGTCAGGTCATCGGCGATGGAGCGGCGGGAAGAGCCAACCTGCTGGCGCTGGCGATCCGAAAGGGGATGACGGCCAAGGAGCTTTCCCAGATCGATTACTGCTACGCGCCGCCGGTCAGCGACAGCATCGAGCCCCTGGTGGTGGCGGCCGAGGCGCTTCTCCGAAGGCGGTAAGCGGAGATCATGCAGTTCGTGATCGAACACTTGGAGCCGCGGCTCAGCGACTGGCTTTTCATGGAATATTCCAGCGCAGCGAAAATAGCGGGAAAGGACCTGCTGATCACCAACGTTCAGAGGGCTTCCGACTACCGCCGTCTCTCCAGGATCACCCGGGTGGAGAAGAGGAGCGCCCGAGAGCTTTTCCGCCCGGAGGAGATCGTTGTGCTCGATCCTCGGGCGAGAAGAGCGCTGTCGCCGGAAGATCTCCGGGAAAAGGCGGCGATCCTGATTGGAGGGATCCTGGGGAACGACCCGCCGCTCGGCCGAACCAGGGAATTGCTGGTGAAAAAGCTGCCCCGGGCGATGGTGCGCCATATCGGCCGGCACCAGTTTGCCATAGATGGGTCGGTTTATGTGGCCAGGCAGGTGAGCCAGGGCAGGCGGCTGGAGGAAATCCCGGTTCTGGTGGAGCTGGAAATCCCTCTGGCTCAGGGCTGCTCGGTCATTCTCCCCTACGCCTTTCCCCTGGTCAAGGGAAGGCCCCTGATCTCGAGAGACCTCATCGAGTACCTCAAAAGGCACTGAGCCGGTGGAGAAACCAAACAGATTAATGCCACCGCTGAGGAGATAATTCTGGTAGCCCGGTGGGGTAGACCGATTCAGATCGGGCCCAATGGTCAATCCTGCGGGCCTTTGGAGCCTGCGACGGCGGAGGGCAGAGCCCGCCGAATTCGAATGTCGACGGGTCGACCGAAATTCCGCCCCGGGCTACCACCACAGCTAGACCTGAGATCAGACCGGGGCAAAATCTTTTTCGGGGGCAGGGCAAAGTTCAGTCGGGAGATTATGGTGGTCAAGGGAGAACTTCAGTTTCTGGGCGTCGTGGAGAAGGCGGGCGAGGAGGAGGCCCGGATAACCATTTTTCCCGAGTTTTGCCCAGCGCTGAAGGGAGTTGAGAACTACTCCCATCTGATCATCCTCTTCTGGTTCCACCAGCGGGACACCCCGGAGGAGAGGAAAACCCTCCAGGTAACCCCGAAGAGACACCCCGGGGCGCCGCAGGTCGGAGTCTTCGCTTGTCGCAGCCCCACCCGGCCCAACCCGATCGGGCTGTGCGTGGTGGAACTCCTCAAAGTCGATAACTGCACCCTGCTGGTGAAGGGACTTGACGCCGCCGAGGGATCCCCGATCCTCGACATCAAGCCGTATCTTCCCCGGGCCGACTCCGTTCCCGGGGCCAGGGCTCCGGAGTGGATGTCTCACGGACCGGCCACGTGAATTCTTAGGTCCTGATCTTGTCCACGATGGCTTCCACGGCCCGGGCAAATTTTGTCCTCAACAGCAGCTCCGGGTCACCCAGCTTTTCTTCTACTTCAGGGTCGAAGGGGATGCGGCCTAAAAGGGTGGTCCCGAACTTTTCAGCCCCCTCTGTCCCGGTTTCGGAAGGGCACATGTTTTCCACCGCCCCCAGGACGGGAACTTGGAGCTCCTGCAGCAGCTGGCTCAGCCGCGCCACGGTTGTTGTGGCCAGCGCCGAGGGTGTGGCCACTATCAGGAACTCACCCCTCTTTATCAGGCGGATGATGTCAAGCACCTCCTCGGCAATTCCCGGGGGCACGTCCACGACCAGATAGTCCAGCCGGCCCCACCTGGTTATCGTCAGAAGCTCCACAAAGGCGTTCGAGATTTCGTCACCCCGCAGCGGCAGCGGTCGGTCGCCGATGTAGTAGACCACCGACATGAATTTCACCCCGTGGACCTCCGGTGGAATCAGTCCCCTTTCCTCCGTCGGGGCCACCTCCTTTGCCCCCAGGATGATGTGGCAGGAGGGACCGTGGAAGTCCAGATCCAGCAGCCCCACCCTCTGCCCCTTCCGGGAAAGCCACAGGGAGATCGTGGTGGCGACCAGGCTCTTGCCCACCCCTCCCTTGCCGCTGGCCACGACGATTATCCTGTTGACCTGTTTCAGCCTTTTCTCGATGATGGCGAGGCGCGGGTCAGGCACCTTCACCTTGAGATTTTGATGTACTCGACCCATACCCCCCTTCCCCCCATTATCTCGAAGTCAGGGCTGCGGCACCGCGGGCAGCGGAGGAAGGAATGAGCCAGCTCGGGGACGAAGTGGATGGCTTCCTCCTCCTCGCTTTTCCCCGGGGCCTCGAAGTTCCACTCGTGGCCGCAGGCCCGGCATCTGAAGCGGGTTTCCTCGGGCTCTACCTTTATTTTCGTTTTCTCCAGCAGGGTACCACGAGTCAGTTCCCTGAAGGCCAGGTTGAGGATATCGATGTCGATCTGCTGCATTTTTCCCAGCTTTATCTTGGCCTCAGCGACTTCCTTCGCCCCCTTCTCCTTGGCCACCGCGAGCAGGGAGGAGATCACGGCTTCCGCCAGGGCCCATTCGTGCAGGTGATCACCTCTCTCACTAGGCGGGGTATTAATTAGATGTTTTCGGAAGCCGCACCCAGCTTGCCCGGGGGCGGAGTTGTTGAGAGCAGCTGCCGCCCCGCCTGATGTCCGGGCGTTGGTCAATCTCAAGGTATTTTTATCCTGTTGAGTTAGTAATGTTGTAGCCCCGTGGGGTAGACCCGCTGTTGCGGGGCCCATCGGTCAATCCTGGCGGGCACCAGAGGGCCGCAATCTGGACCCGCTGACCCCGGTTCGAAATCGACGGTGTCGACGAGAATCCGGGCGGGGCTACCATTTTTTTCAAATCTTCAAGAGGAGTTAGCGGGATGACAGCAGCAGTTTTTCCAGGGGACAAAAAATTAACCGGTTCTGGTTTCGTTCCTGTTTCAAATGTCAATGACGATAGCCGTGTTGGTGTCCACAACTCCTTTGATCTTGTGGATGCCCTCAACCACGGCCTTGCTCAGGGTGTCCATGCTCGTGGTGTCAACGTGAACGATGATGTCGTAGGGACCGGTGACAACGTGCACGTTCTTGACGTCTGGTATTTTCTTTATCTCCTTGGCCACCTGCTTTACCTTTCCTATGGCCGCGGTCACCAATATGTATGCCTGTACCACAAACTCACCTCAACAACTCTTCGCCTCGGGATTTTAAAGAGCTTTCGAGCGGCAGCTCAGAGCTCCTTTATCGCCAGCTTCTTGTTCAGCACGAGTTCCGCGGATCTGACGACGGAGCCGCCCGAGCCAATTGCCTTGGCAACCTGGCCCTTGGGAACATAGACCAGCAGCTGTTCCCCCTGTTGCTCCACCCGCTCCACGCGAACCCCCAACATTGTCTTCAGTTTTTCCACAAGGCTCTGATCCACTTGCTCATCTCCACGATATTTTAGGCAACCCTTTATAAAACCTATTCATCGGTGTTCTTCCAGGGCAGGATCTCGCCGCAGGCTGGAGGGGTCATCAGGCGCGGTATTCCAGGGTCAGGCTCCAGCTGCCGGAGAGCATCCGGCTCAACCTCTCATAAATGCCGGGCACATGTCCGGCGCCCACCACGCAGACGATCTTTTTTCCCGAGAGCAGGAGCGTTATCAGCCTGGCCGCCATGTACTGATCCCTTTCGGTTATCAGAACCTCGTAGGCCCTCGCCGAGAGGCCCCTGAACTCCGTGAGCAAATTCTCCACCACCTGTTCGTCGGTGAGGCTTTCCAGGGTTACCTTCTTTCCCCCTGGCAGCAGGCCGAGGAAAAGTTGGCCGAAAAGACGGAGCTTTTCCCGCGTTGGCATCGCGTTGACAAGCCGGTTCAGGGTGATCCCGATGTCTCGATCTATGAGCTGCACCTGGGCCCCGACTTCTCTGGCCTTCTGGATTGCCACCAGCATCTCCTCACCGGCCTCCACTCCCGTCTGGCGGGAGAACCTGTTTTGAATCAGGAAGAGCAGCGCCGTGAGCAGCATGACGGAGGGGCCAGCGCGCAGGGCTTCCACCAGGTTGAGCCTTGATCCCTTCGTCAGCGCCAGATAACGTGCCGGGTCCAGCTCCACGGCGACGATGTCGGGCCGCTCGCTGGTGATGATCTTTCCCGCCTCTTCAGCGCTCCTGGGCAGGACGTGCGCCACCCCGACGATGGTGAGGCGATCCCCTATCCTTTTAATCACGCTTGGCACCCGTGACCCTGTAGATGAGGAGGACGTCGCTACCAACCTTGGTGATTTTGGAGAGCCTGAGCTTGACCCCTTCCTTCACCGTGGGGAAGCCGGCCCCTCCGACCAGAGTTTTCGCCGCCGCCCCCCCGACTATCCTCGGCGCGACGGTCACCTGAATTTCGTCCACCAGCCCCGCCGCGATCATGTTCCAGTTGAGAGTTGAACCCCCCTCCAGCAGCAGCTTTCTGATGCCGCGGCGGTGAAGCTCCTCAAGCAGGGAGCGGAGGTTGATCTGTTCGCCATCGAAGAGGAGCACCTCGGCCCCGGCCCGGCGCAGCCCCTCCACCTTTTTCTCATCGGCAGCCTTCAGAACGGCCACGATCGTCTTCGCCGACTGATCCAGGACCCTGGCGTCGGTGGGGATTCTGGCCATCCCGTCGACCACCACCCTGATGGGATTTTTCCCCTTCACGCGCCTGACGGTGAGCGAGGGGTTGTCCGCCAGGATGGTTCCGGCCCCCACCATCACGGCGTCGACCCGGGAGCGGAGCCGGTGGAGCCTGGTGAGATCGGCTTCGGAGGAGATTTTGCTGTCGCCAGAGGAGGTGGCTATCTTTCCGTCGAGCGTCATCGCAGCGTTCAGGATCACGTAGGGACGGGCCATGGTCTCAACGAGATTTTAGGCAGCCGTCCCTTAAGAGTTTTTAAACAGGATTCCGGAATCGTCAGCTCCCCCTTCTGAAAAAAATTCGACAGGTTGGTTGTTGAATGGGGCCAGGGCCGGGATTTGAACCCAGGTCGCAGGCTCCACAGGCCCGAATGTTAACCAAGCTACACCACCCTGGCCACAGATGAAATTTCTCCCTTTTCATATTTAGGTTTGTCAAGTTGAGTGATAATGTCCATCCCCATTTATATATCAAGCGCCGGTCTTCGCCCGGGCCGTGACAACTGCCCCCGTTCGCGGTGAAACAGCGAAAGGTATTTTAGCGAGCCTCGTGAACCAGAAAAGGAAACTTGATGAGGCGCCCCATGAGCGAAAAGTTTTCCGTGGTGGGAAAGCCCGTTCCCAAGCTGGATGCCGTTAAGCTGGCGACTGGAAGGGCCGAGTTCTTGGATGATCTCAGGCTTCCCGGGGCCCTGGCGGTAAAGCTGCTCGGCAGCACCTGCGCCCACGCCAGGATAAAGAGGATCGATGTGAGCCGGGCGGAGCGGTATCCCGGCGTCCGGGGCGTTGTCACCTTCAAGGATTCTCCCAGAGTTCCTTACAATCCCGGCGTTTACTATCTGGAGCCCAAGGACAGGTACATCTTTGACGAGAAGGTCCGCTATGTCGGTGAGCCCGTGGCAGCGGTGGCGGCGGTGGACGAAGACACGGCGGAGGAGGCGCTGTCGCTGATCGATGTCGAGTACGAGGAGCTGCCGGCGGTGTTCGACCCGGTGGCGGCCATGGAGCCCCGGGCGCCGCAAATCCACCGCGCCGAGAGAAACATCGCCGCCCACATCTTCAGGGAATGGGGCAATCTTGAGAAGGGTTTCACTCAGGCTGACTATATCTTCGAGGGAAAGTACACCACGGCAAGGCAGGCCCACGCCCCCCTGGAACCCCACGCCTGCGCCGCCTCCTATGAGTCGGGAAAGCTGACGATCTGGACGACCAGCCAGATCCCGTTTCACGTTCGCTCCATCCTATCCGAGGTCTTCGGCCTGCCCCAGCACCGGATCCGGGTGATCACCTCCTTCGTCGGCGGCGGCTTCGGCGGCAAGGATGAGGTGGTGCTTGAGCCGATATGTGCTCTCCTCGCGATCAAGATCGGCCAGACGGTTAAGTTGAGGTTGACCCGGGAGGAGGTCTTTTCCATGACCACCACCCGGCACCCATCGATAATCTGGCTGAGGACAGGCGTCAAGAAGGACGGTACCCTGGTGGCGCGACATGTTCGGGCCATCCTGAACACCGGGGCCTACGCCTCTCACGGGCCCTCGGTCGCCGGTGCCATGAGCACCAGAGAGTTGGGCCTCTACAAGTCGCCAAATGTCAGGTTCGAGGCCGACGTGGTCTACACCAACGCCCCCACCGCGGGCGCCTTTCGCGGCTATGGCAACCCGCAGCAGAGCTTTGCCGTCGAGTCACAGCTGGATGAGATAGCCGAGAAGCTGGGCATGGACCGCATCGAGTTGAGGCTGAAAAATGCCATCCGTCCGGGCGACATCAATCCCGGCACGGGGCTGAGGATAGAGAGCTGTGGCCTGGAGGAGTGCATCCGGAGGGCCGCGGAGAGGATAGGCTGGTGGCAGAAATCCAAGGACATCGAAAGCGGAAAGCTGAAGAACCGGGGGCTGGGCGTCGCCTGCCTGATGCACAACAGCGGTGCCTTCCCCTACATCAAGGAGTTTTCTTCGGCAATCGTGCAGATCAACGAGGATGGCACCGTGCAGGTGATGACGGGTGCCACCGACATCGGGCAGGGGATCACCACCACCATCGCCCAGGTCGTGGCTGAGGAGCTTGGCGTAAAGCTGGGGGACGTGACGGTTTCCCGCCCCGACACCGAGTTCGTCCCCGTGGACCGGGGGACTTACGCCAGCGGTGAACTCTACATCAGCGGGCAGGCGGCGAGGCTGGCGGCAGCTGACGCCAGGCAACAGCTGCTCAGAAAAGCGGCCGAGGTGATGAAGGCCAAGCCTGAAGATCTGGAGGTGGTCGATGGAGTCGTTCGATTAAAGAAAAAGCCAGAGGTCGGAAAGACGATTCGGGAAATTGTCGGCGAGGTGGCGATTGTCGGCAGGGCCTCATACATGCCGCCCAGCAACGCCCCCATTTTCGGCGCCATGTGCGTGGAAGTTGAGGTGGATCCTGAGACAGGGGGGATCAGGGTGTTGAACGTGGCCTACGCGGCCGATGTTGGCAGGGCGATCAATCCGGTGATCGTGGAGGGGCAGATTGAGGGCGGGGCGGTGATGGGGCTGGGGTTCACCCTCACCGAGGATCTGGTTCTGGATGGCAGGGGCCGGGTAGTTAACAGGAACTTCACCGACTACAAGCTCCTGCATGCCTCAGAGGTGCCGAGGATTGAGCCGATCATAGTTGAGTGTCTGGAACCCACTGGACCGTTTGCCGCCAAGGGTGTGGGGGAGCCGGCCCTAGTTCCGGTGGCTCCTGCCGTGGCCAATGCCATCTATCAGGCGGTGGGCGTCAGGATAAGGGCCCTCCCGATACCTCACACAAAGGGCCGGAGGGCGCTGGAGA
>Ga0080004_1225850_pt1 | contig 58885 bp, 57 predicted proteins | sample WasSprMetagenome_FD_69207 | JGI IMG/M metagenome (GOLD analysis project Ga0080004, IMG submission 69207) | Sulfidic aquatic microbial communities from Washburn Spring, Yellowstone National Park, USA - WS (SPADES assembly) (version 2) | ecosystem: Environmental > Aquatic > Thermal springs > Hot...
ACCAATCCTAGACCTAGGAGGAAGAAGAGGCTTAATCACCTCCCACTCATAATCACTAAGCTCACGAAACTCCATAAAGAAAATAAGGAAAGAGAAGCTTAAATAGTTTTGAGACGAGTTCCTACATAATTATAAAGATTGAAATGTTTAAAGCGGCTCTCAAGAGGAAACCAAATAAAGCTTAAGTTTACAAAACGTGAAGCAAGTGAGAAATATCAAAATCTATGCATGAAGCGTAATCAGGCTATAAAACTATTAAGCTATTTGAATAATCTATTAAACCATTAGAAACATAACGTATACAGCAGTAATGAAGGTAAGTTTAAATTACATTAGGTTTCAGAGTAGTTACTTAGGTAACTTTAATCTTGCTTAAAGCAGATTCAGCAGCTAACGTTATTGGACTCCAAGTATTAGCAAGTGGCGGTGAGTAGCATGTCTCTGAATCTATAATATCAAAAACTGTCATTCCACTCTGTATAGCTTGTGCAATAGAATCTATACGTGGGGCAACAAACTCACCGCCAATTATTTGACCACCTATGATTTTTAGAGATCCTCTCTCAAATAGAAGCTTAACCCTAATACTTTTAGCTTCAGGATAGTATTCAGCTCTTGTTTTCCACGTTACTGATCCAGTGAATACTTTAAATCCATAACTCTCAGCCTGAAGCGTATTTAGACCGGTTGAACCTACCTCAAGGTTAAATATTCTTGAAACCATTGAGTTTAAAACACCTGGAAAAGTAGCATATCCACCTGCAGCATTAATTCCCGCAACTCTTCCCTGCTTTACAGCTGTTGTACCTAGCTGGCTGAGTACAGCTTGACTAGTAATTATATGCCTTGATTCAACACAATCACCAGCAGCATAAATACCCTTTACCGTTGTCTCCATTCTGGAATTAACTTTAATAGCACCGGTAACACCAGTTTGAACACCAATTTTCTCAGCAAGCTCAGTATTAGCTCTTACACCTGTCGCTAAAACCACCATGTCAGCCTTAAATCTTTCACCATCAGATATTATACCATCAACACGGTCATCTCCAGTAATTTCATCGATACGTCTATTGACAAATATCTTCACACCTTTTCCCTCAATACTTGACTTAACGATTTCAGCCATATCCTCATCTAAGCTAGCCCTCAGTATTGATGGAAGAATTTCAAAAACAGTTACATTTAATCCCCTTCTATATAGGGCATCAGCAGTTTCAAGCCCTACTAACCCAGCACCAATAACGATGGCGTTTTTCGAGTTGGATGATGCTTCAATAATGGATTTACAGTCATTTATAGTTCTTAAAACATATACACCACGTTTATTAACGCCGTTTATTGGCGGAATTATGGGTGAAGCACCTGTAGTAAGTATTAGTGAGTCGTAATGTAAGTTTTCCTCCCTACTTTGGTGATCAATATACATAACGGTTTTAGATTTAGAATCTACATCTATAACCCTGCTTTTCAGCCTTAAATCTATTCTCATCATTTTATACATCGATGGAGAGAACGCCAATAAGCTGTTAATATCTTTAATTTCACCTCCAATAACAAACGGTAATGCACATCTTGAATATGCTGGATATTCCTCTTGTTCTATTATTGTTATATTAGCATTCCTATCAGTTTTTCTAGCATTCAAAGCAGCACTAAGACCAGCTGCTCCACAACCAATAATAACTATACTCTTAGACATAGCAGCTCTACGTTAGTGTCTTATGCCATTCAATAGCCCTATTGAAATCCATTAGCCTTAACAGTTCCACATGCAGATTTGATGGCGTAATCTTAACAAGCCATCCTTCCCCGTAAGGGTCTTCATTAATTAGGGATGGTTTACTTTTAACTTTTTCATTAACTTCCTTAACAATCCCGCTTAAAGGAGCTACTACATCAACAACTGCCTTAACAGTTTCCAGACTTCCTAAAACAGTACCTTGATTAATAAACACACCTAAATCAGGAAGCACTACATTAACTATTTCCCTCAAATTTTTCTGTCCATAATCCGTAATACCGATTACAGCAATATCACGCTCAACCCTAACCCATACATGATTTTCAGAATAGTATAAGCCATCAATAACCTCATAGTTATTAATACGAACCATAAACTACATTGAGGAGGATTTATTTAAGCTTTATTATTGAGAAAACGGCTTTGTAAACTTAAGCTTACTGATTAACTTCTAGGTAAAGCTTAAGTTTACAAGACGGAGAAAACGGACATGGCAACTTAATATGTTGTATTTAACATCCTAAGTTTCCATGTTTGAGAAAAACAGATATTGTCAAGTTAACATGTGGTAAATTCATAAAACCCAAAGCCTCATGGCTGTATGGAATGGCCCCAAGACGTAGGCTATATCCTATAGCTTAAGCCAGCCATACAAGCAGAATCACTCAATCCTTATGCATAGCAAAACCTAATAGCCTAACAAACCACTATCCCTAATAGCTTTAAGAAGAAACTTAATGAGAATCATCCCCAAAGCAGTTTCTTAAAGCCTACTAAAAACAACTTGACAGTATCAAGGGGTGTGTCAACAATTCATAAACCTTCCCAGATTACTTTTAAGCATGACTTTGAAGCTGATGAATAGCTAAATAGTAGTTAGATATATCATTACTGAGGGGTTAACGTACTTATTGAAAAGATTATGGAGTTAAGGCTTAACGGTATCGGTAGATTATGTCTAAAGTAGGATTCTAGCTATGCTTTCATCAATACCTAGTTAATCTCCAAACTATACTAAATATGTTTACTTAAGTTACTGCTGCCTTAACTCAGATAGAACATACATAAAGTTGTAAGCTTCCAATAGGTCGCTTGGTTTTAATTTATTTTTTAGCTTAGTAACATAGTCCTTAAGGCTTGACTCATCTAGATTTATGATATTATTTATAGTTTTCGAGAAATGCTTAGCAGCGTCTTTTGGTAGATATTTTATTATTGATGTATATAGTTTAGGATCGTTGCTTATGATTGCTTTACATATTGTATATAGAAGTTTAAATGATGGACTTGATATTTCATTTATTACTTCATCATCAAAGTCGAGGCTGCTAACCACATCCATGATTGATGCGCCTATAATAAATGGGAATGTTAATATTATTGACATATACCTGTCATGCTCCTCAGGAGTCATAAAAACAGCTTTAGCACCCCTATCTACAAATATTTTCGCTAAATCCCATGACGGTTTTAAATCCTCTAAGCTTATGGGAGTAAATATTATTGTTTTACCACTAATTGTCCTCGCGCCCGGACCAAACATCGGATGAATACCTATCTTAAAACCCTTCTTAACACATTCATGCATTAGCCTAACTGAATAAGCTTTAACTGATGATATATCTATAACTATATGGTCATTACGGATGTGATTTGAAATAGATGTGAAAACATCTTTAATAGCTTCTATAGGAACTGAGATAACAATTAAATTATTATCTTCAACAGCTTCCCCAACATCTTCATAAACCTTTAAACTAAGCTTTTCCTGAATACTCCTAGCTGCTTTAATATTTACATCGTATATTGATACATTAAAGCCGCAGTTAAGAAAAAATCTTGAAAACCATACACCCATTTTACCTGCTCCACCTATTATTAAAATGTTCTTACCTAAAGCGCTCATAATACTTCACCAACCTCCTTAAACTTTCAGTAAGGGATTTATTGTCGACAGTTAGAGATATTCTAATAAAGTCGTTGAATCCGCCGAAGGAAGATCCTGGAACAACAGCAATACCCTCATCTTCTAGAAGCTTTAGAGAGAAGTTGTTGGAGTCAACGTTTACCTTAGGAAATATGTAGAATCCAGCTTCAGGCTTAGCTACTTTAAATCCGGCCTCAGTAAGAATGCTGTAGGCTATCTCAGCTCTTACACGATATTTCTCAACCATATATTTAGATATTTCATCCCTTAACTCAAGAGCTTTTAAAGCAGCTTCCTGAATAAATTCAGGAATACATGTTATGGTTGCACTATTATACTTGGCAATAGCATTAGCGATCTCCCTATCAGCAACTACATAACCTATTCTAAGCCCAGTCATGGAGAAAAGCTTTGAGAAACTTCTTACAACAATACATTTACTAGTTAGCTCCATTAGGCTTTTAACTTCCATAAAGCTTAAATCAATGTATGCCTCATCAGCTACTACCGTAATATTAAATTCATCTAGAAGCTCGGTAAGCTTCTTTAGTTCGTCATATTTAATCATAGTGCTTGTCGGATTGTTTGGACTATTTAGAATTAGGAGTTTAATGTTACGGTTTAGGCTTTCAGCTAGCCTATTAAAGTCTAACATCCAACTACTACCTGAAAAACTTAAATTTACAATCTCCAAATGTCTACCCATATCAGTAACCATTAAACTATAGGCAGGCCAGAATGGGGCGAAAACCATTACATCCCCACCATCTCTAAGAAGTACACGTATTGAAGCATATATGCCCCACTTAGATCCAGGGGTTATTACAACGTTATCCTCGTTAACACCGTGAATCGCAGCTATCTCCCTTCTCAACTTAGCCATACCCTTTGAAGACGTATACCTTACCTTACCGCTCCTAATAGCCTTAATCATACATTCCAAAATCTCTGGATGAATATCTTCAGTAGGCTCCCCTACATTCATCTTAACAATCCTTCTACCGGAAGCTTCAAGAGATAAAACTCTTTCAAATATTTCATACAGCATTACGCATCCTCCTGAACCTCCCTACAGTAGCTTATTATAGCTTTAAAAATAGCTTCAATCTTCTCAGGATTCAAATTATAAGCCATAGATAGCCTCCTAACTCTTACCAAAACCTCAGCCTCCCTTCTACCATTATAAATCTCTAATCCATATCTAGCCTTGATTTCAGCAATTCTTCTAGCTGCTTGAACCCTGCTGGCAATAAGCTTAACTATCTGTTCATCAATACTATCTATTAAACCTCTCTCATGAAGTAATTCTTCATTTAACCCCATACTAATCACCTTAACACGTTCTTAATTAATCCTGACCTAATGGCATGGTCGGCAAGAACTATTGAAGTCATACCTTCAACCACAGGTATGGCTCGTGGAACTATACATGCATCATATCTACCCTTAACCTCTATAACCGTTTCCTCCATATTTCTTAGGTCTACTGTTTTCTGAGGCTTACGTATTGATGGTGGTGGTTTAAAAACAGCTCTACATACTATTGGAGTCCCGCAGCTTATCCCACCTAGAATTCCACCACAATTATTTGTCTTCATCGTAACTTTACCGTTTAAAATTGTGAATTGATCATTACATTCACTACCATAAGCTCTTGCAAAGTTAAACCCTAGCCCGAACTCTACACCCTTAACTGCAGGTATGGCGAAAAGCGCTTTCGCAATATCCCCCTCAAGAGTATCGATTGGTGGATCCCCGATTCCTGGAGGTACGTTTAAAGCAATACATTCAACAACCCCACCAACACTATCACCGTTTTCTGCAGCTTTTCTTATTTTTTCAATCATCAAGTATGCAGCATCCAAATCAGCACATCTAACAATATTGCTATGTACATTTCTCCTTATCTCCTCAATACTTAAAGGCCTAGCCTTAACGCCAGCTATCTCAACCGTATGAGCTATAACCTCAATGTTTAAGGTTTTTAACACCATCTTGGCTAGAGCGCCTGCGAGAACATACGCGGCCGTTATCCTACCTGAGAAAATCCCTCCACCACGAAAATCATTAAACCCAGAATACTTAATATATGCTGTATAATCCGCATGGCCTGGACGTGGCTTAAACCTTAACTCCTCATAGAATGAGGAATCCACATTACGATTGTATACAGCCATACATATTGGCGCACCAGTTGTATAGCCGTTAAAAACTCCTGAAAATACTTTAACACGGTCATCTTCAACTCTACTGGTAGATATGGTGTAGTCTATAGGTGATCTTCTTTTAAGCTCATGATTTATAAACTCTTCATCAAACCTTAAACCCGCTGGACATCCATAAACAACTACACCCACACATTCACCATGGCTTTCACCGAAGAATGTTGCTGTAAAATTTCTTCCAATAGACATTAAACCACCTCAAACCTAACACCTAACTTACGAATATCATCCCAGAAGCCTGGATACGACTTAGATACACACTCAGCATTTCTAATTACTGTGGGATTGTCAGCTACGGTTGCAAGAACCGCAAAGGCCATAGCGATCCTATGGTCATTGTAGGAGTCAATAACAACACCCCCCTTAATTCCTCCACCCTTTATAACCATACAGTTACTGCTTAAAGCTACGTCTACACCCATATTCATCAACCCATTAGCCATCGCGGAAACCCTATCAGACTCCTTAAATCTCAATCTATCAACTCCATAAATCCTACATGTACCTGAAGAGCATGCTGAGAGCGCACATAAAACTGGGAATAGGTCAGGCGTATCCGAAACATTAAGTTCAAACGGCTTAACCGAACTCTTCATAGCTGAAACATAGTCAGTACCGATTTCAACCGGAGCATTAATTAGCCTTAAGAAATCTACAATACTCTTATCCCCCTGAAAACTATTTATGTTTAAACCATGAACCTTAACCATTCCTCCAACTACGCCAAGCGTAAGCAAGACCGCTGCTGAAGACCAGTCCCCCTCAACAGTAAAGTCTCTAGGAATATAGTTCTGCCTCTCTATACTTATAAGTTTAAGATCACTACTATAATTTACTGAAACGCTAAAGGCATTCATCACATCTAACGTTATGAAGATGTAGGGTTTTGAAACAGGCTCAACTAGAGACCTAATTTCAACACCAACACTACTTCTTGGAGCGGAGATCATTATTGACGATGTAAACTGGGAGCTTAAGCTACTATCAACCAATACACTACCCCCCTTCAACACGCCTTCGATAACTACAGGTGGAAAGCCATTAATACATGCACATTTAGCACCTAAAACATTTAATGCATCAACAAGAGGCTTAATAGGTCTTCTTAAGAGGGAGCTTGAACCTGTAACTATGGATTTACCGTTAATCAATGAGCAGAGCCCAACAGTAAACCTCATAGTTGTACCCGACTCCATACAGTTAATAGGATTCTTGGGCTGAGTTAGCTCACCACCATCAACCACTATACTTCCACCATCAACACGTACTTCAATACCAACGCTTCTCAACGCATTTATGGTTGCATTAACATCATCGCATAGTAGCGGATTTCTAATTATACTCCTACCATTAGCTAAAGCGGAGCAGAATAATGCTCTATGAGTATAGCTTTTAGATGCTGGCGCCTTAATGGACCCGTATATTTGTGATGGATATACTTTAATATTCAACTAAACCACCAATATGCTTGATTATTTCATTAACAGCCTGATCAACAGTTAGATTTGATACATCAATAATTAAATCAGAATAATATGTATACAGAAATTCACGAAGTAAAACATTCATTCTAATATATGATTCCCTATTGTTTGAAGACTTGATAAGAGGTCTACTGTGATCGTATACTAGCCTCCTCATCAGCTCATCCAGCGATACATGTAGATATACTACTACTGAAGACTTCTTAATATACTGCATACAAACCCAGTTCAACACAGCCCCACCACCACATGCTATAACAGCCTTTTTCTCAAGAGATATCATTCTAGAAACCCTAATCTCAGCCTCCCTAAACTTAATCTCACCATACTTCTCAAATATCTGCGGAACAGTCATGTTGAAAATGGATTCTATCATGGAATCCATATCGATAAACTTGAAGCCAACCCTACATGAAAGCTCCTTACCTATAGTTGTCTTCCCAGATGCCATGAAGCCGATTAACGCAATGTTATGATACATCACTAACACCTAAAGCCTTATAGGCTGTATTCATCATTAATTCGATAGGAGGATATTGATTTATCCATATTTTAAACGCTAAAGCTGCTTGATATACAAGCATCGGTACGCCATTTATGGTTTTTAAACCTAAAGCTTTAGCCTCCTTTAGAAGCTTAGTTTCAACAGGGTTGTAAACTATATCCATAACTACACATTCATCTTTAAGAAGACTACAGTCAAATGGAGATTCATCAACACTAGGATACATGCCGACTGGAGTACAGTTTATAACAATATCGGCCTCCTTAAAAGCATATAGGTCATTGAAACTACATGGTCTAACATCAACTCTACCCCTTAAACTATAAGCCAACTCCTCAGCTCTACTTAGAGTTCTATTAACTATATAAATTTTCCCAGGGTTTTCATAGGCTATCGTGAACGCTATAGCTCTTGAAGCACCGCCAGCACCGATTAATGTAACTGTTTTACCACTAATCCTAACATCAAAGCTTTTAAGAGCTTTTAAAGCACCATATCCATCAGTATTATAACCCTTCAATACACCATTACAATTATTAACGACATTTACAGCATTTATAAGCTTAGCTTCAGCATCAACATAATCTATAAACTTAATTATCTGAATCTTATGAGGTATAGTTACATTAAAGCCCTTAATACCAATAGCTTTAAACCCACTAACAGCATCGGCTAAGTTTTCAGGTTTAACATTGAATGCTAGATAAACACCATTCACTCCAAGATGTTTAAATAAAGTATTAAATATTAATGGGGAGATTGAGTGTTCAACAGGATCCCCTATTAAGCAGTAAACCTTAGTTTTCGCATCTATCAACCTCAACACCCATAAACTCATATATCTCCATCAATTCATCAACCGTCAGCTGACCCGGTGCAGACTCACCCCCCCTTCTAACTGAAGCATATGTTAGGAAGCCGTTAAGTAATGGTGAAAGTACTCTACTCAACACCCCGTAGCTGCCCATAGCTAAAGCAATTCCAGGATTATTTCTGAAAAGCTTAAGAAGCCTTAACACATTTAAACAGTCGGTAAAGCTGTTTGCAGTTGTAGAGATCTTCCATATATCGGCTCCAACCTTAATCTCTCTCTTAACAATATCTACCAAACAGCTAAACTCAGGGGTAGTGTTAAAGTCGTGATGTGAAACTATAACTGAAGCACCCATAGACTTAAACATTCTGACTAGTTCATGAAGGTTGTTTGAGGAATCCTCTATATCTACAAACCTTGCTCCACGCTTAACAGCCTCAACTAAGATATTTACTCTATCCATATCACTACCACTCCAAGCCCCACCTTGATCTCTACGTCTACATGTAGCAATCCAACTTGTCCTAATCCTTGAAGCCACATCAACCCATAAGCTACCTACAAGATCTATTCTTAACTCCAATATTTTAAACTTGTTAGCTGTGCTAATTACATCATCATCAAAACACGTAACTACAGGACATATTCTAACGCCCACAGCCTACACCTCCAAAACCCTTCTAATAGCATCTAATGAAATATCTTCATACACTATAGGGCTACCTATAGATTTAAGAAGAACAATCCTTATCTTCCCATGTTTTACCTTCTTATCATAACTGAGAAAGCTTAAAATCCTCTCAACATCTAGGCTGGCTGAGGTTGGTAGTCCTAGCCTACTCAATATACTTACTAATCTATCTAGAACATTTACATCTAGAAGACCAAGCATTACCGAGAGCTTAGCTTCATAAACCATACCTATAGCTACCGCCTCACCGTGACTTATCTTAAAGCTTGAAGCTGCCTCTATAGCATGCCCAATAGTATGCCCAAAATTCAGTATTATCCTAATATCCTTCTCATCACGTTCATCAGCCTCAACAATTCTAGCCTTACAACTACAAGATCTAACAACAAGCTCAGCCATAAGATCATCATCCAGCGGGAAGCTAAAATTCTCCAATATACTCAATATCTGCGGATCCATTACAAAACCATACTTCACAACTTCAGCAAGACCTGACCTAAACTCCTTTAAAGGCAGTGATTTAAGTAGGCTTAAATCTATCACAACAAAGCTAGGCTGGTAAAATGCGCCAATAATGTTCTTACCCCTATAATCTATTGCAACCTTCCCGCCAATACTTGAATCAACCTGAGCTAGCAGTGTTGAGGGTAGTTGCACTAGGTTTATACCCCTCATAAACGTTGCAGCCGCAAACCCGGCTAAGTCACCAATAACCCCCCCACCGAAAGCGATTATCGTAGACCACCTATCAAACCTATTGTTAACGAGCACATCATAAATTCGGGTAAGCATATTAAGGCTTTTACTCTCCTCACCCTCAGGAACATCAATCATAACAGTATCTGAGCCTAGCCTACTAATTGAGGAAGCTATTCTACAGCCATAAATATCCAGTAATGGCTTATGGGATACCAGTGCAAACTTACCTTCTAAACCATGTCTAGATAGAAAAACGTCAAGAAAATCTAATAGGTTAAAGCCTACATAGACTGGATAGCATCTACTCAATGTTTTAACTTGAACTGTAGAGATTAACTTAAACATCCAGCAATACCTCTACCAATAGCTCTTGAAATTTTAACAACACCATCCATAAGGTCCTTAAAGCCACTGAACGTTAGGGATTGGAAGCCATCACTTAATGCCCTGTCAGGATCATTATGTACCTCAACCATAATTCCATCAGCTCCAGCAGCTATAGATGCTAAAGCCATAGGCTTAACAATTTCCCTAACACCTGTAGCATGACTTGGATCTGTAATTACCGGTAGTCTACATAGCTGTTTAACTATTGGAATACAGCTTAAGTCAAGAGTGTTTCTCGTCATCCTTTCAAACGTTCTTATACCTCTCTCACACAGTATTATATTAGTATTTCCCCCAAGAGCAATATACTCAGCAGCTAGCAGCCACTCCTCAATAGTTGACATGAAACCCCTCTTAAGAATAACAGGAGCCCTAATCTTCCCAAGCTCCTTAAGAAGAGGGAAGTTCTGCATGTTTCTAGCTCCAACCTGAAGTATATCGGAATATTTCAAAACAACATCTATATCTCTAGTATCCATAACCTCAGTAACAACCGGAAGACCTGTTTCATCTCTTACCCTTGAAAGTATTTTAAGACCCTCAACCCCAAGCCCCTGGAAACTATATGGAGATGTACGTGGCTTAAACGCTCCACCCCTAAAAATAGCAGCACCGAAACTTTTCACTGCTTTAGCTATCTCTAAAGCTTGATCAATACTTTCAATAGAGCATGGACCGGCAATAACAACTATGCTATTACCACCTATCTTCAAGCCATTAACATCAACAATAATGGAGTCCTCCTCACTCTTCCTACTAAGAATCTTCAAATCCTTCATTAAATCACCTCCTCCTCAGCAAAACCCTCCTAGCAGCATTGTAAATGCTGGATGCTGTTAATCCAAGCTTTAAGAGAAGCTCACGGTATGAAAGTGAGGACTCGCCAAACCTATCTCTAACCCCAACAATCTCCATAGGTACCGGATAACTACTAACAACAACCTCAGCAACAGAGCTTCCAAGACCCCCAATAACGCTATGCTCCTCAGCAGTTACTAAGGCGCCGGTTCTCCTAGCCTCATTAACAATAGCATTAACATCTATAGGCTTAATAGTATGAAGATCAATTACACTAGCACTAATTCCATCCCTTCTAAGCATTTGAGAAGCTGTTAATGCTTCATAAACTAAAACCCCCGACGCTATTATTGAAACATCAGATCCATCAACTACAGTATTAGCCTTACCTATCTTAATATGTACATCGCCATCATATACGTCGTAAACATCATCTCTCCCAAGCCTCATATACACAGGACCGTTAAGGCATATAGCCTCCTCAAGAAGTAAAGTCATAGATTTGGAGTCTGCTGGAACTATTACAGTCATGTTTGGAATAACCCTCATAATAGATAAGTCCTCAAAGCATTGATGTGAGCTTCCATCAGCATGCGGCGATGCTCCAGCATGAGTAACAACAAACTTAACGTTAATATTAGCTCTACCAATAGTGTTCCTAATCTGCTCCCATGCACGCATTAAAAACATCGAGTAGCATGAGACAATAGGGATCTTACCGCATACAGCTAATCCAGCAGCAATCCCAACAAGATCCTGCTCACTTATACCAATATTGAAGAATCTTTCAGGATATTTCTGGGAGAAAACCTTAGATTTTGTATGGGAACCACAGTCAGCATCGAGAACAACTAAATCACTATACTTAGCACCTAAGCTACTAAGAACCTTACCAAACTCCTCCCTAATAGACTTCATGTAAACACCGTTCAACGTGGCTGAAAACCCTTAATCGTATGGGCAATTATAACTGTTGGACAACCCTTAGTAAGCTCAGCCTCATTTAACGCAGCTACTATTTGATTTAAATCATGCCCATCGATCTCCACAACATGCCATCCAAAAGCTCTCCACTTCTCACCCAACGGCTCAAGCTTCTTAACATCCTCAGTGGATCCCTCCTGCTGAAAACCATTCCTATCCACTATAACCGTGATGTTGTCAAGCATTAAATGACTTGCCGTTAAAGCAGCTTCCCACACCTGCCCCTCATTTAACTCGCCATCACCCATAATAACATATACACGACAACTCTTACCACTAAGTCTAAATGATAACGCCATACCGTTAGCTATCGATAAGCCCTGACCTAAAGACCCGGAGACCATATCAATGCCTGGTATGTATGCTTCAGGATGGCCCTGTAGAAAACCATCAATTCTTCTTAAACTATTCAGTAGAGATGTTGGAAAATAGCCACATTCAGCTAAAACAGCATATAAAGCTGGAGCTGCATGTCCCTTACTTAGTATTACCCTATCACGTTCAGACCATAATGGATTTCTCGGATCATGCTTAATTTTAAGAAAGTATAAAACCACAAGGATATCCACAATAGATAGGGAGGCTCCAAGATGTCCTGAGCCAGCTTCAGAAATCATCTTTACAACATTCTCCCTAATTCTTGAAGCTATAGACTTAAGATTGTTTAAAAGTGATTCCTCAATAATAGCTTTCGGCTGAAACATAGTAGAGCCAAACCCGGATTTAATTAAGTTTCTAGTAATGTATAAGTAGCTAGAATCATTGTTAAGTCTTGAATTAATTATGTCAAGTACAACTTTACCAGCCTTCGATAAACAGGCAATTCTAGTCTTCCCATTCTGTCTAAACTCTATAAGATTTAAAGATTTTAAAACTTTAGCATTAAACTTTAAAGTTGAAAGAGGAATGTTTAATTCGCTAGATAGCCTTGTTAGAAGAGATGTTATTGTATTTTCAGAGTTTTCATTAAGTTTAGATAGTAAAAGTATTTGATTCCTGTTTAAGGCCTTTAAAACAATACTTCTTAAACCGGCTAGTATATGTTGCTGGCTAGTATCATCATTGCTTGTTAAAATTGGTATTGGCTTCCCATAACACCTCCACCATAACTTCCTACTTATGAAGAGGAGGAACTTATAAATCTATTGGGCAAATATTTCTGCCCAACCATTTACAGTAGAAATAATCAAGCCGATTTTAATCTCTAATACTAAATTCTGAAGAGAGACTTAACACGTTTCCGTGCAGAAACCTATTATCCAATTCTACCATTCACTTCAAAGTTGACAACTATAGTATTTCACATAACTTCTCTACTGTTTCTTGAACATTACGCTATAGTCAATCTGCTGAGACTTTGAGAATGAAGAGAATTACAAATCTACATGAAAACGAGCAAATACCATGGAAAACGATATGGAAATAACTTTAGCGAAATACCATAGAAAGAGTAGACTTAATACCTTCAACACCTGCATTAACATATCATCTACCTCAACAACTCCTAAAACCTTTCGGAATCTTCAACTCTAAATGAAGAAGACGCAAATTCTAAAAAACCTTATAATGTCTATCAATAAATTTTGAGGTAGTATTCAATGAGGTGCAAGTATAAGTGTTAAAACTTTAAGTAGTGGGCTAGCCATTAGGAATATATGATGAACAAAGATGTATTGAAACTCTCAAGCCTAAATAGGGTTTATCTCTTTAGATAGCTTAAACGAACGTGACAACTTAGGATGTTAAATGCGATACGTTAAGTTGCCGGGTCTGCTTAAACCATCATAAGACTCTAATAAGATAGTGTTAAGTAAAATTTACAACGAACCACTATGAAGCTTTATTAAGCTTATGATTAAAAAACTTTAATAATGATAATGCTTTTATTAAGTTTATGATTAGTGTTTGTTTTCCAGCAAAGAATGAGGGGAAATTTATTGAGAGGAGCGTTAAGGTTGCTAAGAAAACACCAAACGTTATGGAGGTTATTGTTATTGATGGTGGAAGTACGGATGATACTGTTAAAAAGGCGTTGAGGGCCGGCGCCCGTGTAGTTTATCAGAGTGATCTAAAGTATCCAGGTAAGGGTATAGCTATGAGGGATGGAGTATACTATGCTAGAGGAGGCATAATTGTATTTCTAGATGCTGATATAAAGAATTTAGATTCTTCAATGATTTTGAGTCTTACCAAGCCGATTATCAATAGGGAGGCGGATTTCGTTAAGGGAGCATTTGGCAGGAAAGCAGGTAGAGTTACAGAGCTTGTTGCAAAACCGCTAATTAAAATGTTTTATCCGGAGCTATCATCATTCAATCAGCCTCTAGGTGGTGAAATAGCTGGACTTAAAAACGTTTTCCTATCTGTAGATTTTGAAGAGGATTGGGGAGTGGATGTCGGCCTCCTCATAGATATTTATAAGAGAGGATTTAAAATTGTTGAGGTTGATATAGGGTTTAAAGACCATGACATGAAGCCGCTCCACCTATTGACAGATATGGCTTACGATGTGGCTAAAGCCATACTTACAAGAGCGATGATGGATGGGAAAATAGATAGGATAGGCTATGAAAAACATATTGAGGCTATTCCACGGGGAATAGGTGAATCTAGTTGAGGTATGTAGTAGTTGGGGGAGGACATGTATCACAATTTATTTTAAGAACTATACTTTCATCTGATAAAAAGGCGGTAATCACCGTTATTGAAAGAAGCCAGGAAAGATCTATAATCATAGCCAAACAGTTTAATGCTGAGCCTGTATGGGGTGACTTAGAGGATCCTAAAACATTAGAGAAAGCAAATATTTCAATCTGCGACTTATTCATTGCATCAACAGAAATAGATTCTTTAAACATTAGACTTTGCGAAGCCGCTAAAAGAGTTTATGGTGTACCTTTCGTCATTGGGGTTGTTAATAATTCCTTAAACTCTGAGATAATGAGGAAGGCAGGAGCTGATTTAGTGCTTGACCCTGTAGGTCTAGCATTAAGAGTTCTCGAGTTAAGAGTAAAGCAGTACGGTTATATACCAATTCTTAAGGAGGATGAATGTGGATTTAATATTTCAATATTGAAGTTTAGAGATTCAGTAAGTATTGTAAAGAGTGAAAGCATTAAAGTAGTTCTTATACGTGATGGAAGACCGGTTGAGGATAACATAGCTGTTAGAGGAGATTTACTAGTAGTACTTGGGTCTGGCGATGAGTTTAATGAAGCTATAAAGACGATGATGAAGTAGCATGTATAGAATGGCAGTTTTAGACTTAGATGGAACATTAATTAATGGAAGATCAATAATTATACTATCCAAGCATTTAGAAATGGAAAATAGGGTTGTTGAAATTCTGAACTTAAACATAGATGAAAGACAGAAATCAGAAATGATTGCAAGCCTTCTAAGAGGTGTGGAGGTATCGGAGCTTAGCGATATATTTAAGGATGTTATTGATGGTAGGTGGATTGAAATTATAAAGTATTTCAAGAATAAGATGATAAGGGTGGGAGTTATAACAATAACCTATGATATAATTGCATTTAAAATTCTTGAAGACCTTAACCTAGACTTTATAGAGGCTGTTCCATTAAAAGTTGAAAATGGAAAAATTACTGGAGAAATTGTGGTTGACGACCTAATACTTGAAACACCGTGGTGTATTAAATGTCCTAAATGTAAAAGAGCTAGCTTAAAAAGGGTTTCGCAAAGCTTCAATATTGAAGCTCATAAAGACGTAATTACTATAGGGGATGGATTACCTGATGCCTGCATGTTCATTGATTCAGCATTACCGATAACAATAAACCCTAAAAACAACATTGTTAAAAATAAGGCAAAAATCATAGTGGAAAATGTGGATAGCTTAAAGAAATTGCTGTGGGAATTAGTAGTTTAAGCCTAGCCTAATAAGCCTCAAATCCGAAAATAGGAAATTTAAGTAGTAGGCATTAAATAATACCATGCATTCCATCTTCATACCCAAGTAGTAAGAATAAAAAGTACATAAATCATGTATGTTTAGCTATTACCACTTATATGAGGCTTCTATTGATTAATTTCGAAATAAAATTGATGATGGTATATTATAGATAGATTTAAATGAAAGCTTAAGTAAAGTCTTTATGGTTAATCGGTGATTTAATGAGTGAATCATTAAGTCTTGTTTTTAGGCTTGCGGAGGCAGGTTTAGTGGTGGTTGCTGCCTATCTTATAGTAAGATTTACACTATCAATTACTAAACGTACACTTCAACATGTTGAGCCGGCATTTCTCACTAAGATCTTAATGGTTGAAAAGCTAATAGTATACTTTATTGCCCTAATCATCGTAATAAGTATTATCTCACTTGAAACTATTACTATGAGCTTCCTTCTTGGAGTTCTTGTGGTAGGCTTAATAGTGATGTTTTATGACTTACTTAGAAACATGGGGGCTGAATACTATGTAAAGGTATATAGACCGTTTAAAGTAGGTGATTGGATTGAGTTAGGAGGAGTATCCGGTAGGGTGGTTAGTATTAATACATTATCAACAACTATCGAAACGGTTAAGGGTGAGCGGGTTACAGTACCTCATGTCTACATGTTAAACAATCCAGTACTAAACAAAACAACTCAAAGCGGTATTATAGTTAAGTTTAATGTAGGTATACCGTTTGATGTTGATCCCCTAGAGGCTAGGAGAATTATTCGTGATGCAGTTGAAAGTATTCGAGGAGAGCTTGTAGACGATCCTGAAATCGAAATACTAAAAACTGAGGGAAACCGTATAGTTTTCAATGTAGAAACAACAATACTTAACCCAGCTAAAATACAGTATATTAGGAAACATATTGAGAAAGAGTTAAGGAAACTGTGGGATCATGTTGAAGTGTACTAATACAATCAAAAATAATACGGAAAACCCCCACTTAGAGGTAAATGGAGCTGTCGGTTAAGCCTTGGATTTACGGATTTATATCACATATTGGCTTGACAGTATTGATAAATGGTATCGATATGTTAAATATTCTGAACTTCAATCTTTATATTGACGGATAGGGAAGAGGTAACTTGCTGTTAATGGTGGAGGTGGAGTTCAACTTCTAAGGGTATTGATAAATTCACAGTTGCTAAAAGGCTTGCTGAAAGAGTTTACGATAAGTTCAGTAAGTACATTGAAGGTTAAGATAAGCTAGAGGATGTGATGTGTACTCCACTCCAAAGATAACCGTTAATCAACCTTGAACAATAAGCCACTACTAGAAGTAGAATATTCCTGCTTTAAAAGGGAAAGATCTAAGACTATTATCGTATCAATGTAAATTTTAAATTAGTTACTACGGTAAACTCCAAAGATAAGTTTTTGTTTTTGTATCAAATTTTTTCACTATTAAACCGGTTTTCTCCAGCCTATTTAGGTAGAGAGGTATTTCATCTAGACATATTTCTTTCTTAGCTAACACAATATCCGCTACTTCTGCTGTTGTTAAGGGTCTCCCAGCTTCACGCAGTGCCTCTATTATCACATCATCAATTTTCATCTTCCTCCTCATATTAACCACTTCTCACCAGGTTTGAAATTGCTTCACATAGGATATCTACATCCTCTTTTACATTGTATATGTAGAAGCTAGCTCTAGCTGTACCCTTTAATCCTAATCTCTTCATTAGGGGTAGTGCGCAGTGATGTCCTGACCTTATACATATATTGTAGTTTTCACTTAAGTAGTTAGCTACATCGTGGTGATTTATGTTCTTAACATTAAACGACAATATTCCACTTCTAGCCTCAATATCTTTCGGACCATATACTTCAACACCATCTATTGTTAGGAGGTTGTTTAAGGCGTATCTTGTTATTTCCTTTTCATATTGATGTATGTTTTCCATACCTAGCTTCATTAAGTAGTCTACAGCAACACCGAGAGCTATACCATCAGCTATGCTTGATGTTCCAGCCTCAAACTTCCATGGTAGCCCAGCCCATTTAGATTCGTATAGATCTACGTCGCTAATCATATCTCCACCGCCCATAAACGGATCCATCTCACTTAAAATATCTTTCCTAGCGTAAAGTACACCTATTCCTGTTGGGGCAAGCATTTTATGTCCTGAGAAAGCTAGGAAGTCACAATCTATATCTTTAACGTTTACCGGCATGTGGGGTACTGATTGAGCTCCATCAACGAGGAAGAATGCGTTAACTTCATGTGCTAGTTTACCTATTCTTTTAACATCATTCACGGTTCCTAAAACATTTGATACATGGGTTACAGCAATAAGCCTTGTTTTGCTCGATATTTTTTCCTCAAATTCCTGAATTTTAAGTCTACCATCATCATCTATGTCTACATACTTCAACTTTACATTTCTTTTTTTAGCTATAAGCTGCCATGGAACAATATTGCTGTGATGCTCCATAATTGTTAATAATATCTCATCGTCTTGGTTAAGATTGTTTAAAGCCCATGAGTAAGCAACAAGATTTATGGCTTCAGTAGTGTTTCTTACAAATACTACTTCCTCCATTCCATCAGCATTAATAAGCTTCGCTACCTTAACATGTGCTTCCTCATACATTTCAGATGCTTCCTGTGAGAGGTCATAAAGTCCTCTATGTATATTTGCGTAGCTTTCCATATAGAATTTCGATAATGCTTCAATAACTTGTATTGGCTTCTGAGATGTAGCTGTACTATCAAGATAGATTATGGGTTTACCCCTAATTCTCCTTTTAAAAATAGGGAAATCATCTCTAACCCTATATGGGTTAAACATAACACCTCCTTTAAATACTGCAGCTCTTGTAGAAAGTAAAGTACAGATATATAAGTCTAATCACATTTCAGTATGTTTGTAACTTAAGCCTTACCTGGAAGGTAATTAGCGATGCTTAAGCTTACAGAGCAATAGAATGCTGGGAAAACATTTAAGGTGGGATTAATGTGATGTTAGTTGAAGAGCATGATTAGACTGGATTTATTAAAACATAAACTAATCGAGAAGCTACCTGAACTCAGAAGAGAGCTTGAAGAGTATCCTGATCTTAAAACCACTCTTGTAAATGCATTAATGCTTCATAGACCGGACTTAAATACTGTTAAATCTATGTTGAGTGATGATTCAGTATATGGAAGGCTAGGAGATGTAGCTGAGCCTACTGAAGAATGGGTTAGGAGCATTGCCATCAAATCTCCGATTCCCAGCAACATGATTGGGCCGTACGTCTCAAGGGGTATTATAGACTTCATTAATGATATATCTATACTAAGCGTGGATACAAGTGAATTTACTGAAAAAATGCTAATTCCAAGATTCCTAATAGTTAATGTTGGATATGCGTACGTTAACTATGGAGATAAAACGGTAGAGTTTAATTCTGAACCCTACGTATATGTTGAGGGAAGATTTAAAGGAATTAATGGAGTACATGAATATTTTTTAGATGTTTACAGAGTTAAAGCTGAAAGGGATGTGATTTTAAAAATACATGATAAATATAAACCTTCAAGACTTTATCTACTACTAGATGAAACACTCTCACTAAACTACACTACAGCTTTCTCAAAAAGTAGAAGAGATATCATAGTTGATGAGTTTAAGAGAAGCCTGAACGAGTTTAAAAATAGAAGCATAACTCCTGTAGGCATATTCTACAGTCTTGCAGGATCTGTAAGAAACACAATTATTAAATCGATTCTTTGCAGAAACGTTAGCTGTTTGAAATGTGGTGGAAGACCTACATGCCTAGAATACTTGGGAGTAATTGATAGAGTAATATTTAATAGCGTACTTAACATCGGTGATAGAAGCCAAATTTTTAGAGAAAAATCCCAAGTTACTGAAAACTATAATCTGGAAGTTTACTTCTTCTACGTTAAAACCGGAGAAAACGACATACTTAGAGTTGAAATTCCAGAATGGGGACTAAATAACCTAGATGAAATACATAAAATCATAGTTGTCCAATCAATACTTGGAGGCGGATATCCATACTTAATGAGTAAAAGCCATGAATGGGCAGCATTAAGAACGGATAGAAGAGCCCTAATGAAATTTATAGAGGAGGTAGTGATGAGTGGAAGATATGAAGATAAGTATCTATTTAAGCTAACAACAAAATACAAGAGGAAAATTAAAGGAATAGTTTAAGAGTTTTGGGTGGGAGAAATATTATGGATTGGATTAGTAGGTATTCGGATGTGAGTAATGCCTTCGGCGAAGTTATAGCTTCAACACATGAAAGCTTTACTGTTAGAGCCTACAATCCATGGTATGAAAATACGCCGGAGTACGGATCAATAATTGTTGTTAATTGTGGACAGCTTCTAGTTGTAGGATTAGTTTATGGGTCAAAGATGGAGGTTGAGCCTGGGTTTCCAACACCTATCCTACTAAGAAGGATGAGGAAAGATATTGAAAAGGATTTTGCAGGCATTACGGACAATATTATGGATTTGTATAATGCCCTATCAATAGGCTTCTACAGCAATAAAACTATTTTCCAACGTAGACCTCCTAGAAAACCAATCATACATGATCTCGCATTTATACCATCAAGAGAATTCGTTAGGGAATTCTACTTCTCAACTGGGGGTTTAAGAGTTGATTACCTACCAACATTATTCAGATCTCTAAACTCCCCAATACCACTACTTGAAGCCCACTTTACATATATCTCCCAACATCTGGAGGGGGAGGAGGTTGTAGAGTTCATAAAGGGGGTTATTAGGCCATTTCAAGAGCTTGATATGGAGAACGAAGCAATAATAGTGAAGAGAATAGCTTCAAAAAATCTATTAAGAAGCTAAGAAACAATCTATCTAATAGTGGAAGAATGTTTGCAAAAATTATTTCAGGTAGTCTTTCAAAGGGGTTGATAGCAGCTATATGCAGCGGCGGACCTGAAGATAGGAGGATCGGTGAGCTTACAATTATTAATGGGGTAAAAGGTAAATTTCTTGCTTTAATCTCCGACATCGCACTTAACAATTCAGCTCTTTCAAGAAGAATTGTTGAAGATAGCTTAAAAAGCCAAACCCCAGATAGCTTCTTTGAGGACTTCCATACAAAAACCCTAGGTGTAAACATATCATTAATTCCGTTAGCCTACTTTAATGAAAGCAGTGGGGAACTGCAGCGTATTGATACAATACCAAGACATCTAAGCAATGTAGGCTGCGCAACAGATAATGATGTACAGCTCTTCTATGGCAGATCGGACTTTAAAACGCTATGGCCTATAGGTAAACCATTAAAGTCGAATATTGAAATACCAATAGACATAGATGCCTTAACCAAAACAAGCTTCGGCATATTTGGGAAATCTGGAGTGGGGAAAACGTTTCTAGGAAACCTAATAGCAGCGTTCATCACAGCCTCGGATACCGGAAGAAACACTAAACTACTGATATTTGATATGCATAGCGAGTATGGAGATACGGTTAAAGACTCTAAGGGGGCTCCTTATGAAAATGGGGTTTCATGGATTTTCCCAGAGGAATTTAACGTCTACACACCATGCAGAATGCTTCATAATGAGCTAATTAAGAAAACTAAAACTGGAGAACATCCAAATATTGAGAGATTCAGCATCTCCATCGACAACATCGATGTTGACGACTTAATATCCTGCTACAAAGCTCTTGGAATTAGTGAGAAATTCATACAGAACATGTACGTAATAGTTCAGAAAGCACGTAAAATAATTAGTAAAGAACCTAGAGGGAGATGGCTTAGAAACATACTTCTATACTATGAAGACATAGACATGCTGGATAGCGAAGATGTAAAGAACTGTGAAAAATTTCTTGGAGAACTTAAACCACCCGAAAGAATAACATTTGATTCAGCCATGAATAGATTGAGGAGAATCATAAAGTTTAAAGAAGACTTCGTAAACGTAGAGCCTACACAAATAAGCCACATAGATTCTGCCGATAGAATTGTTGACGATTTACTGTATCACGGCAAAAATGTTGTAGTAAGTTTTGGAAGATTTGGAGATGATGAGCTAGTATACACGCTAATATGCAACATCATCGCTGGAAGATTAAGAAGAGCAATACTAAATAAGCTATTTAAGGGCGAAAGACTAAACAATAGAATTATAATATTTCTTGAGGAAGCACATAGATTCCTCGGTCCAGAAGTATTCTATAGAACACCATTCGGAGATATTGCGAGAGAGCTAAGAAAGAGGGGAGTTACACTATGCGTAATAGATCAGAGACCAAGCCAGCTTGATGAAAACGTTACAGCAATGCTGTGGAACAAAATAGTTTTATGTTTAACTGAGAGTAGAGATGTTGAGGAGGCTTCAAGAGGGCTTCCATTTGAGTCATTATTTAAAGAGCTTATTCCAAAACTAAAAGGAAGAGAAGCACTAATATTTGGCGAAGCTGTAAACATACCAGTAATTGTCCAAATCCTAGACTATAAGGAGGGAATTAAAAAGATAGCTAAAGTATACTATGAGAGAGGAAGGGGGCTTGAGGATAAATTTAGAAAAATACTTCTAAACATGGATTAAATACAATATCATACAGCCTAAAATTCAGAGATATACTCAGCTTACTTAATCCAAAATCTTCAACAAGATAGCCTAACAACTCATAAACCTCTCCTAGATTACTTTTAAATTTGATGAGTAGCTAAATAATAGTTAAACACATCCTCCACAAAGTAAACTTAAAATAATTGTTTGAGTTTATTATGTGAGCTTAATGTTAAAAATCATCCATACTGCCGACTTCCACCTTGGAGTATCCCTTAGGGAAAGACCAGCGGGAACATCATTAAAAAGAGAGGAGGATTTTATCAGGCAGATGTGGAGAATTAGGGATGAAGCCTTAAAAATGAACGTTGACTTCCTAATTATTGCTGGCGATATATTCCACCATATACCGCCATCAGGCACAATATTTACCGAGTTTGCATCCTTTCTGAATGAAATCACTAAGAATGAAATCTACGTTATAGTTCCTGCAGGAAACCACGATATCCCAAGAGGGGAATATTTAAAATCACATTTAACAGGTATTCATGAGTTAAAACCGGATAGATTCATTTTTGCTGAAAGAGGATTTAGAGAATTTGAAGTTGTTGGTAGAAGAAGTAGAAGAAAAGTAGCATTTCTACTAATACCATATATTCATAAATCCATAAAGCTCGACGTTTCAAACGAAGCTATACATGACAGAGACGTTTCAAAAATCATATCTAAAATACTTAATGAGAAGGTTGAAGAATTCATCGATAACCATCCATCAGCCGATTACAAAATTGTCGTAGCCCACTGCCTTGTTGAGGGGGCTATCTGCGGATCTGAAAGAAGAATTACAGCTATTGACGATATATGCATTAGTAGAGGAGTATTCAATAAGCCTGAGCTAGACTACGTAGCGCTTGGACATATTCATCACCATCAAAGAATTACAGATAAAATTATATATGCGGGATCTATTGAGAAAGTTGATTTCGGCGAGGAGGAGGAAGGCAAGTTTCTCACAGTTATCGAGGAGGAGAAAGGTGAGCTGAAAGCTAGAGAAGTTGAGTTAAAATGCAGACCAATGATAACAATCCCTAAGGATAGGAAGTATTTTGATTTAAGAGGCTTAAATAATCCTACAGACCACCTACTCTCAATGCTACTAAACTATAAAGTAAACTTTAAAGATGCGATTATACGTGTAAAAGCCCTAGTAACTCCTGATCAAAACACATTAATATATGAGGATAAAATTGAGAAAACACTAAGAAGCAAGGGAGCATTCTACAGCTTTATAGACATTGTAAGTGAGGAGGAAGAATATGAGGAAAATAGGGAGGAAACTGAGAAATTTGAGGATACATTAAGAAAATACATTGAGGAGCTGGGGATACGTAAACGTATTAGCCGAGATGATGTAGAGCTAATATACAATGAGGCTTTAAGAATCTGGAGGGAGACGGCATGAATATTGAAAAAATAGTTGTAGATAATTTTGCAAGCTATAAAGGTAGATGTGAGCTCAGATTTAATACGCTTGGCAAAACCATATCCATAGCTGGTAATACAGGTGCTGGAAAAACAACATTAGTTATTGATGCTTTAACGTTCGCCCTATTTGGAAAAGCCTATGGCAGTGACCTTGAAAAATCTAGAGGATGGGTTGTTAGAGGACCTGCTGGGAAAGCCTATGTTGAGCTGGTTTTCAGTATTGACGAAGTAAAATACCTAGTTAAGAGAAGTGTAGTAGCAACCCAAAACAGAAGTGAAAGTGAAGCAACACTGTATAAAGTAGTATATGGGGAGGATGGGGAGAAGATTACAGCTATAGCTAGAGGAAGTAGGGAGGTAGACCAGAAAATTAGGGAGCTTATACATATGGATTATAAAACATTCATGAATACTGTTGTCGTAAGGCAAGGTGATGTATCAGGTATAGTTGAAGCTAAACCCTCTGATGTGAGAAGAATATTTGAAGAGGCGTTTGGATTAGATTTTTCTACAGCACTAGAAAAAGCTAAAGCTGAAAAAAGCCTAAGAGAGAGGAGGTTAGAGGAGATTAAGGGGGAAATCAACCAGCTAAAGAGAAGAATATCTGAAAGAGAAGAGGTAGTTAAACAGCTAAACTCTCTAATGGTTGAGGTAAATAATTTAAATAGGAAAAGGGAGGAGGTAAAGGCAGAAATAAATAGGCTGGAGGAGGAAAGGAGGACGGTTCAAAAAGAGCTTGACGAAGCTAAAAGCAAACTTCTAACCATAGAGGAGAAAATAGGGAAATTAAATGAGATAGATAGGGAAATTAGAGCCTTAGAGGAAAATGCTTCAAGCTATATTAAGGAGGTGGAGAAGGAGGATGAGTATAGAAGAAAATATAATGATGGAAGAAGTAAGCTAAGTGCTCTATACGAGGCAATGCCGCAAATAATAGAAATACACAATACTGAAACAATATTAGGAGAGAAGAGAAAGCTGCAAAACGATATTAAGAAAGAGCTGGTAGAGATTGAGTATGAAAAACTCATCAATGAACTAAACATATTTAAGCAACATATTGGAAGAGAGGATGAAATCATATCTAAAAAACATAAACTTAAACTGGAGATCGATGAAATTAAGGGTAGGATTAACGTTCTTAATGAGCAGATTAGGGAGTTGGACAATATAAGAAATGTGTTAAATGTAGCGATTGAGAAAGGGGAGATTACAAGCTGCCCAATATGTGGAGCAGATCTTACAATTGAGAAAGCAATCAAGCTAAGTGATCACTACAGTATTGAGATAAACACAAAAATTGAGGAGAAAATAAAGCTGGAAAAGCATCTGTCAATTTTAGAGGAGGATTTAGAGAGGATTGAATATGAGCTAGACAAGGTAAAGCAGTATAAAGCATTAGTAAACCCTACGGCTGAGAAAATTAGAAGATGGACTGAATTAACTAGGAAGCTAAATGAAGTAAGCCTTGAAATACATGATCTTGAAGAAAAAATAAATAAAGAAAGTAGAGCATTATCGTTAAGACTTGGCAAAACGTATACATATAGGGAAATGCAAGATACCATAAAAGCTATAGAGAAGGAGATAAGTGAAATACAGGTAAAACTAGATAAAATTAGTGAGGAAAGGGTAAAATTAAGTGAGATAAGAAATACAATTAAAAAACTTGGTGAAGAAAGAAGTAGGCTAGTAGCTGAAACCAGTAGCTACAACACCATTAAAGAGAGCTTCAATAAGCTTAAATCCAAACTACTGGAAATAGATAAACTACTAGAAGATAGTAGGGAGAAACTAAATAGTTTATCTAAAGAAATAGGGTTGATTGAGGGAAGAATTGAAGAAAATAGAAGAAAGCTCAGTGAAATATCGAGGCTTGAAGAGGAACTTAACAAGCTTAATAAGGAAAGGGAGGATTTAGAGAGGGAAATTAGGGTTTATGAAATAATTGTTAATGACGTATTCTCAACTCAGGGATTACCGCTACGTTTACTAAGAAGTAGGATAAGAGAGGTTAACAACTATCTTCAAAACTATGCTAGAAAACTACTTAGAGATATTAGAGTCCTAATAGATTTATCTGAGGATAAGATAAACTTTAAGGTTATTAGAAGAGTAGATGGAGTAGATGATGAAAAGGACTTATCAACCTATTCTGGCGGTGAAAAAACACTTATAGGCTTCTGTATTAGACTTGCATTAGCTAAGGCTTTAGCTAGAAGAATAGGAAGTAAGGTAAGATTCCTAATAGTAGATGAGGGGCTTGGCCCATTAAGTAAAGATCTTAGGTCAAGCATTCTCGAGGCTTTAGTGGAGCTAACAAATGAATATGATAAGATAATAGTTATATCGCACATGGAGGATATAAGGGATAGCGCTGTATTTGATAGTAGGGTTAACATATACAAAGATGAAAATGGAAACTCAAAAATACAAATATCTGAGTAAGGCAAAATCTTGGAGAGCAATATCCAACCCGTCCACGCCATATGTTACTTCACAGTTTCAAGAAATGGCGAATTTAATCAAATACTTATATATGACTACTACGATCCTGAAGGATACTATGCTAAACTCCTCCATAAACCTAAAGCATTAAGAAATGACTTATTAAAGATTACATTAAACATGCAGGAGTTCCTTAATGAGGAGATAGTTAAGATAAACAGTAAAATAGTTAGGCCTAAAGTTACTAATACCCAGCTAATACATAGAGGATTTAAAGACAGCCCCTCAATAGTATTTACTATTCGATTTAGGGGAGAGTTAAGGAGGGGGGATAATGTTTTTGAAAACCTAAGTAGTGAGGAGGAGGCTCCATACGATTTTGAAACTACCTGGATCTTCCCATTAAGATCTAGAGTAATCGAAACATTATTGAAGGGCTATGTTAATACATATGGAAATATTGTAATCATAGATGTTAGAAAAGGAGAGAGGGTAGGAGGCTATGAAAAAATCATTTTTAAAATATGGTAGCTGAAAGTATACTTGACTTCAAAGCTGAAGTCAATACCTCCACTCCATAACGCTCCTCATCCACAATGGTATGTAGAGAAGTTTTAATCGGTCAAGCATTCTCCAAATTAACTATTTAGATGACTTCTGAACATTCACCGTCTAGATTTAAGATGATCATAAGCCTAGGTTATAGAGTCTTGTTGGAGCAAAACAAAACATAAAAGGAGGTTAATAATTAGTACTGCATGATTAATAGAGAGCAAATACTTAAAGATGTTGTTAGAGATATTGATTTAAACAGAATTAAAAGCTTAAGAAGCCTTATTACTGCTATGGAGCAGAGCGGGGGATTTGTAGCTAAGAAAATCGGGGTTGGATTCAATATTATTAAGGAAATGGTTAATGATAGGGACTGTGTAAGATTTTTATCTTTTCCAGCATGTATTATAGCTACTGGATGTAGGGGAGTGGTTAGGGAGTTATTGAGGAGGAGGCTTTTCGATGTTGTTATTACTACATGCGGTACATTAGACCATGATTTAGCTAGACTTTGGAGACCATACCATCATGGATTGCTTAAAGTTAATGACTCATTACTTCATAGCCTAGAAATAAACAGGCTTGGCAGTATCTATATAGCTAATGAAAACTATGGAGTTATCCTCGAGGAGAAGCTTCAAGAAATATTTAGCAAAATAGATTTCACTAATCCTCTTTCAACTAGAGAACTTATTTGGAGAGTTGGCGAACTCCTCGAGGAGGAGGAGAGGAGAGAGGAGTCAATAGTATACTGGTGCTATAAAAATAGGATTCCAACATATATCCCTGGAATTACTGATGGAGCATTTGGATTCCAACTATGGATGTATTCCCAGAAAATCAATAAGACGATGATTAACGTGTTTAAAGATGAGTTGGAACTGGCGGATATTGTTTTCACAGCAAAGAAGACAGGAGCATTAATAATTGGGGGAGGAATATCGAAACACCATACCATATGGTGGAACCAATTTAAGAATGGACTGGATTACGCAATCTATATAACAACAGCCGTTGAATGGGACGGAAGTCTTAGCGGTGCAAGAACCGATGAGGCTATTTCATGGGGTAAAATAAATGAGGAAGCTAAACATGTAACAATAGAGGGGGATGCAACAGTAATACTTCCGCTACTTATTGGAGCTCTTCTCGAAGAGAAGCTTCAGCCTTAACTCCTCTCTAAGTCTGGAGTGGAGATACTCTATAACCCTACTTAAAACCTTCCTATTATCATATTTCTTAACAATATCTTCAAGATCTTCACGCTTCCTATTCCTAAGCTTCAATACTGCATTTATTAAATTAGGTACTGCTCTTATAACATTATCCACTATTGTTATTGTTGCATTCCTAGATGTTCTTGAAAACGGATTTAAATCTATAGCTATAACAGTCTTACCCATTTTGACCAATGCTTCAGTTCTATCACCATCCTCAAGCGATACTAAAACAACATCAGCAACTAAAATTCCATAGGGGCTTACACGTCTACGTTCACTCATAAGTTCAGGTATTGTAGCTGAAGCATCATCACCAACACCAAGAACATTATCCGCACCGCACTTAACTAGATAATCCCTTATTTTAACCTCCCTATCAGGAGTTCTATAGAATAGATTTACCTCAATTCTTGCCCCTACAATCCTTGAAAGCTTCACAATCTCCCCACCTACAAGCACCGCTGTATTACCATTTACAGATATTACTGGATGCTTTGCGGTAAGCAATGCTGCAGCAGCTGCTGTAACAGCTTCATATACTGGAGGAGGAGTCACCTCACCCAGTATGTAGTCAAAAGCCTCCCCCCTACCATGAGCTATTAACCCCTGAGCTACAACAATACCGTTCTTAAATCCCTCCACTATCTTCTCCCTAATCAGTAGGGATTGACGTCTAGGATGATTGATAGGTATCGTTACTACCACCAACTACAATACTAGACTTCTAGTGTTTGTTCAGCCTCTACATTTCCCATAACTCTTACACCTCCGCCCAAATCAAATATCCTCACCATTCGGAAATTCTCCCTAACCCTATGGAAAACATCATAAGCAACATCTTCATCAACAGCTAAAAGTAAAACCCCCTTCTTAACAGTATAGCCTATCACCATATTAACTATGTTTCTTAAAGCCTCATTAATGTCGTTTGTAATAAAGCCAACTTTTTCAGCGAAAATTCTTGATAGTTCAAGGAAGGATTCTAAAGATGGATTCTCCATGAAGCACCTATACATTTTTAGGCCGAATCTATCAATTCTATCTGCTAATGTAGTGAGCATATCTCTCGTATGCTTAGGTTTTAAATCTACAGTTAATATCTTAACATGGTTATTAACGTTTAAAGATTTAACTTCACCTATACCTGGAGCACCAGGCCTAACTCTAACAGCTAACATAGCGCCGCTAAATATTGCAGATACATCTCCAAGCCCGGTTAAACATAAGACTTCAGCTACGTGAGCTAGCTGTGCAGCCCTATAGTATTCATGCTTACCGTTAAGAATAGCGAGAGCTAAAGCAAGAGTTGATGCTCCACTAACTCCATAACCGAAACCTATTGGTGCATAGGATTCAAAATAAACCCTAACACTATTCAGTTTAAGCATATCTAATAGTGTGTTTACAGGCTTTATTGAAATCCTATATCCATTAAAGTATACAGCTCGAGAGCTAGAGTTGGTAATCGATACTGTACATTTTAGCCCTGGTTCAAGAACTAAACCTACCCCAATAGATCCTGTTGTTAAGGGGTCATTTGTAATGCAGGGTTTAAAGAAGCCTGTTACATGAACAGGCACGTATACAGATTCATTAACGCTTAACATTTACAGCTACCTCAACAATTTTTCTTGCAATCTCCCGTTTACTCGATTTAGGTATATGTATTATATTCTTAGACCTGTCAATAATGTAAACCTCATTATAATCAGATCCGAAAGCAATATCTGATCTTGAAACATCATTTGCAACTATAAGGTCTAAATTATTCTCAACAAGTCTTCTATAGGCTCTACCAATTAAGTCATCAAGTGAAACACCGTATTCAGCTTTAAAGCCTACAGTTACGGTTTCAGGAGATATTTTCTTAACCTCAGCAGATATCTTAGGGTTTTGAATAAGTTTAGCTGTAAACTCCTTAAGGTCACTAGGTATTTTACCTGAATACTTTTCAGCAAATGTGAAATCTACAGGGGCAGCTGCTAGAAACACATAATCATACCTACCGTTTTTAAGCCTGTTTTCTACAGCTTTAAACATTTCAATACATGAGCTAACACTTACAACAGTGATGCCTATAGGTATACGTATATTTGTAGGACCACATACTAGTGTTACGGAGGCTCCTGAAGCAGCACATTCCCTCGCTATTTCAACCCCCATTTTACCACTACTTGGAGTTGAAAGATACTTAACATCATCAAGATACTCCCTTGTAGGGCCAGCGGTAACAATAACTTTTTTACCATTAAGGATCTTAGGTGTAAAGAAGTCAATAACTGCTTCAACAACATCTTCAGTATCGGCAACTTTAGCTTTACCCTCATCAATTTTAGGCCCAATAAATGTAGCTCCGCTACCTTTAAGCTTATTAATACTTTCAGCAACGAAGGGATTTCTATACAGCGACTCATGCATTGCAGGAACAAATACAACTGGAATATTAGATCCTAGAGCTGTTGATATGAATGTAGTTATTGGCGTATCATCAATGCCGTGAGCTGCCTTACTGATGGTATTAGCAGTAGCTGGACATACGAGAACAAGATCAGCCCTACTTTCAGTTAGGCCGCAGAGCTCAACATGCTCTATACGACCAGTAAGTTTAGTGATGGTTTTATTGCCGGTAGCCCACTCTAAAAGGTATGGATGAATAATTTTGGAGGCTGCTTTACTCATTACGGGATAAACCTCAGCGCCATGCCTCATAAGCTCACGAGCAATATCGGGAGCTCTAATAGCGGAAACACTACCACAAACACATAATACAATCCGTTTACCTCTAAGCAAACTGCTTTTAGAGCCAACTATATCCTTCGATGGATGGGGCACAAGTTTTAAAAATAAATTCAAATATTAATCTTATCTATAATTTGCTTAAATTGATTTAATCAAATTAATTTAAATTTATTAAAATAGAAAATTTAATATAGCTGTTTTAAAAATAGAGTTGAAGCTATGTTTAGCCGTAGAATCCAGAAAATTGGTAGAAGCAGCTACTTCATTAACCTACCTAAAAAATGGGTTGAACAATTTAATTTAGATAAGGGTAGCATCATTAAGCTTAGTATGGGTAAAAACGGCTCTCTAATAATTGAGCCGACAGGCGAATCTAAAGAGGAGGAAACTGCTACCATACATCTTACATCAACAATTTCACGTGATATAATTAGTAAGTATCTACTTGGATATAAAACAATAAGGATAGTTTCAAGTAGGGGTTTAACTGAGGATGAAATCAAAACAATAAAGGATACTGTTAGGTTTCTTATAGGTCTTGAAGTTGTTGAAGAGGGACTTAATGAAGTTATCATTCAAAGCATGCTTGATGTTGAATCAATACATCCATCAAAGCTTATTAGCAGGGAGGGAATTATTGCTGAGGGAATTTTAAGAGATTCAATAACATCACTGGCTAAGAGAGACATTAATACAGCTCTTCTAGCATCACGGAGAGATGAGGAGATTAATAGATTCTACTTCCTGCTTGTTAGAGTTTTGAGAAGTGCTCTTCAAAACTATAATATCATCTCCAAATTTAATCTTACACCTCTAGATATTGTTGACTACAGACTAGCAGCAAGCTACATAGAGTCAATTGGAGACTGTGCAACTAGTATAGCGAGATGCTCGGTGGAAATCATTAATAATAATATTGAGGAGGAGAAGTTAAACATGATAGTTGATATTGGTAATAGGATAGTTGGTTTTTATAGAAGAGCTATTACAGCATTTCTGGATAAGGATTATAGAACTGCTAACAACATAATTTCAACTGTAAAACAGTTTCATGAAGAAATAAGTAGCGGGTTAAGGATTGCGGATAGAAGACTGTTCAATGTGTTCTCTAATCTGGAGAGAATAGCGATGTTTATAGTGGATATTGCGGACCTAGTGCTTATACCATAAATTAGAAGATAAGCCTAAAAGCTAATATCGAAAACTTCCTTTATAGAGTCGAATACAACACATGTTAATGTTTTTTCAACACCATGTACTGTACGAAGCTTATCAACTACAAACCTACCTATTTCATCTATACTTGAAGCCTTAACCTTAATTAGAAGATCCCAATCCCCAGTTATTATATGTACTTCCTGAACCTCAGGAAACTTTGCAATATCCTTAGCTACATCTCTCTGAGACAGCATCCTAGATGCTATGGGAGGAGTATATGCGAAGGATACTAGAATAAAAGCTGTTACTGACTTACCTAGCTTCTTAGGGTCAAGAACAGCCTTATAGGATTTTATATATCCAAGACCCTCAAGTCTTTTAATTTTCGCATGAACAGTTGTGATTGGACTATTAACCATCTTAGCGATAGTTTTAACAGATAAACTACAGTTTGACTGTAAGATCCTTAAAATTTGAAGGTCTTTTTCGTCGAGTTCTTTAGACATAATATAAAGGATGAATACATTTACTAAAACTTTTCTATAGATATTGGTTAAAGTAGTAAATGAAAACTATTAGTTAGTTAAAATCCGTAGGCTTTTAGATAACTTCAATACTTAAGTTTCAAGATGAATATATTCTATGAATTAGGGTTTTGGTTACGATGGAATTGTAGACCTTTCTTTAAGATCCTTTCCTTACAGGACTTAGCATAACCTAAATATAAGTAGTCATTGAGATTAATTTGATACTCTAATCTTCAATGATGTTCATGAATGCTTCCATATAAGGAGTACGCTGCAGGGTATTGGTGTTTTCATTTTAAAATGGGTGATGAATTAGTATTTGCTATCTTCACTGAGAAGAACCGCAGCTTAGGTTGTGAAGAATTTAATGATGAAGTGTCCTATAAATGTGTTTGCTGACTTTTGTTAATGCTGCTGTGTTTTGAAGAGCAGCTATGATTTGATCTTGATTTCTAAGTCTATATGGACCATACGATGCACTAATTGTTACTCTGACTTTATCATTAATATGTATTTCACATCTAACTCCCCATTTAATCAATGCATTAGGGTATTTTTCAGATAATGGTCTTAATGCCTTAACATAGCTGCTTGGTTTAATTACTAGATTTTTCAATCCTAGCTCTATGATCCTACTTTTAGGCACTCCTTTAAATTTTAGGTTTAATGGTATGAATACCTCATCTTCGATGAAGCTTTCAGGATATTTAGACATGATTTTAGTATGTTCACTGTATGAATAGTATTTTCTATCATCAGTTTTCATCACTACTCTCATATTAATCTTCCTATTAGGGTATTCTAGAAAATCCGTTTTCTCTAACTTATCAATCTCACTAGTTAGTCTCTCAACAAGATCCAGTGCGTCATAGAAAAAGTATACACTACCTGACTTAACACTATCCCTTAGAATACCCTTAATTTTCTTAGCATTAAGATAGCTTCTATACTTGTATGTACTCTCAATTTTACCTATGCTTCTAAGCCATGTCATATATGTTGGTTCAAATCCGCTTCTTAGTAATGCTTCAATAATCAATTTTCCATTAACAGCTTTAGCTCCAACGCTTTCTGCAAGCTCATTAATGTATTCTGAGATTTGGCGGGATCTACCAGGCCATATCGGTGTTGTTTCATCAAAGATGCCGTTGCAGTCTATACCTTCCCATGCAAGTGATTGTAAACCCTCCGGCAAAACATCGTAGTCTCTTGTTTCAGGTGTTACAATGAATATTGCGTATTTAACTTTGTTTGACGGTCTTAATCCTCTTCCAAGCCTTTGATATAGCCTTGTTGGAGATGTTGTCTGCGACCAGAATATTAGTAGATCTATTTCCGGTATATCTATTCCCTCATCACCTGCTGAAGTAGCAACAATAAGTTTTGAGTTGCTTTTCTCAGCATCTCTTAACATTTTTTCCCTAGCTTTAGGATCTGATGTCTTCACACCTCCAACTATTGGAACTGGATTGTATTCTTTAAGATTGCTAATAATAGATTCCACATTTATTCTTCTACTAACAAAAACAATTGCTTTTTCGAAATCTCTATGGTCTTCAAGTATGTTTTTTAAGGAGCTTAATTTATGTGGTGTGCTGGGTATTTTACTAATATCCACCGTAGACTTTATAAATGCTGAGAATTCATTGTTTCTTCTCGATGAATCAAGCAGCGAATCAGATCCATCCCTACTCAACATTGTCATAGCTAAAGATGCATAATAGCTAAATCCATATCCTTTAAGCCACATGTAGTAAAGTTGTTTGTAGACTTTCAATTCATAATCTCTTAACGGTGAATCGTACACTTCAGCAATAACATACGGTTTCTCATATCCCTTCCCCTCGAGATCTTTAAAATCCCAAATACTAATTGGACCTATACTGTCCGAGATAATATTTTCCCTATTTTTAGGTATGAGAGCAGACAATCCCAGCTTTATTGAGTTTCTAAGATACTTAATTACTTTAGCGAACGGATCTTGCCCAATAGTATGGTGGCATTCATCAATAACGGTTATGGGGAATTCCTGAGATGCTGTATCCCTAACAATGTCGTGTCTTGCTGAAATATATGATAACGCAGATTCTGGAGTTGTTACTACAATTCTTTTATTCCAGTCACGGATAGATACTCCTGAATGTATGTATGAAACATCAAATCCTTCATAACTAAATCTTTTAGCAACTTGTTGGACAAGAAATCTTGTAGGTTCAAGAACAAGTACTTTTCCTTCAAGTTTATCAACTAACTGATAAATGAAGGATAGAGCAATAATTGTTTTACCTGTACCTGTCGGTAAGCATACTACAGCCCCTTTATCGCTTAGTGCTGTGTTTAATGCCCATTCAACAGCTTCAGCTTGATATGGCCTTAGCCTTGTTTTAGGAAGCTCCCTTAACATTTTAAACTCTCTTTCAGTTTACCATGGGGGAATTTAAACTTGTTGATATTAGCTAGGATATTGCTGAGTCATATGTGGTTTATGATCTAGCTTAGCAATATTGCTATGTGCAAAAATTTTTCACTGTATGAGTATAACCGTTCTAAAACAGAAAAACTTAAAAATATTTCGTATATGGTTTCCGATTTACAAATGAAAGTAATATTTAAGTTATGGTGATTAACATTATGGAGTCTGAGGGGAAAACCGGTAAGGAATCGATAAGCACCCTACCTGAGAAGTGCCCAGTATGTGGTGGAACACAATTTGTAAGAAGCTATGAGAGAGGTGAAGTATCATGTGTTCAATGTGGAGCAGTACTAACGGAGAAGATAATCGATACTGGCCCCGAATGGAGGGCATTCACTCCTGAAGAAAAAATGAAGAGAAGTAGAGCTGGAACACCATTAATTTCAATAGCTCCGGAAGTTGGTATGTCAACAGTTATAGAGGCTCCATATAAGGATGCCTTCGGTAAAAGCATAGATCTAAAGAAGAGGTTAGAAATACTGAGGTGGCGTAAATGGCAGATAAGAAGCCAAGCCCACTCATCAATGGAGAGAAACCTTACTCAGGCAATAGCTGACCTGGAAAGAATAAGTAACATCCTCGGAATACCGACGAACGTAAAGGAGGAAGCTGTAGATACATATAGAAAGGCTGTTGAAGCGGGATTGGTGAGAGGTAGGTCAATAGAATCCGTAATAGCTGCATCAATATATACAGCATGTAGAAAATGGAAGGTACCGAGAACTCTTGAGGAAATAGCAAAGTACACGAAAGCTGGTAGAAAAGATGTTTCAAGATGCTATAGGCTACTTCTAAGAGAAACCGGAATTAGAATTCCCCTCTCCGACCCAGCTGATTTTGTAGAGAGAATTTCTGAAACCCTAAAATTAAGTGGAATTGTGCAGAAAAGAGCTGCTGAACTAATTAAGAAGGCGAAGGAGCTAAGATTAACAAGTGGAAAGGACCCTGCAGGAATGGCTGCTGCAGCTGTCTATATTGCTGCACTACTAGAGGGTGAAAAGAGGACACAAAGAGAAATAGCTCATGCAGCACAGGTAACAGAAGTAACGGTACGTAATAGATACAAGGAGCTTGTAACAGGCTTAAAGCTAGATATACCATTAACGTAAAACTATTTTTATAATTCCTCTCTAAGTCGCAGGATATTGATGTCGTTTCTCTACATCAACAGCCAGCCAACAGTTTTTGGAGGATTTCAACATACATTTGAAGATTCAAGATTTATTGTTGTTGGTGTTCCATACGATGGAACTACAACCTTCCGTGTAGGAGCTAGATTTGCTCCTGAATCTATTAGACGTATTTCAGGAAATATGGAAACTTATAGTTTAAGAGCTAATTTAGACTTGGAAGATGTTAAAATCCATGATCTAGGAGATGTGCTCTGTGTTCACGGCGACCATAACGTAACTCTTAAAAGAATTGAAGCTGTTGTAAGTGATTTAGTATCCCAAAATAAAATCCCGGTTATTATTGGTGGGGAGCATAGTATAACCTATGCATCTGCAAAAGCATGCTGTGCTGAAGTAGTAATATCCTTTGATGCTCATGCAGACATGAGGGACCAATATCCATTAGGGCTGGCAAACACCCACGCTACAGTTATGAGGAGGCTAAGTGAACTGCTCGGTCCTAAAAACATTATTGAAATTGGTGTTAGAGGCTTCTGTAAGGAGGAGTTAAACTATTTAAAAAAATCAGGTATTTTATATTTTACACCTAGACATTTAAAAACACTAACAATATACGATATTGCAAAATTAATTCAATCCCATATTTCAAGGGCAAATAGAATATACATATCAATAGATGCCGATGTTCTAGATCCATCAATAGCGCCGGGAGTTAGTAATCCTGAACCTGAAGGATTAACTACAACAATGCTTCTTGACATAATTGAGGAGCTAGCATCCAATAAGGTTGTCGGCTTTGATGTTGTAGAGGTATGTCCACCATATGATTTAAATGAAACAACATCCATACAGGTAGCGCACATTATTTTTGAAACTATAGCTCTTCTATCTAGGTAATAAAATTCTTAAATAGCCTTAACAACCTTAACGATGGGAGGCCTAAGCTTAATTATTAATTTACTCCTACAGTAAATACATCTCACCCCACGCATTTTTGAAAGCTCTTCGGATTTTATGATCCTTCCACAATTCATGCATTTATAACAACTCATAGCTCCCACTAGACGATCTTATATGTTTAAATAGAAAAGCTTATAAATTTACTCCTCATATTCATGTGGAGTGGTCAATACTAATGAGTGCTATATGCCCTATTTGCGGATTACCTGAAGAACTATGCATGTGCAAGGCAATAGCACAGGAGGAACAGAGAATTAGGATAAAACTTGAAAAAAGAAAGTGGGGAAGAGACGTAACAGTTATTGAAGGTATTAATGATAAAGATATAGACATACATGATTTAGCCTCAACACTTAAATCTAAATGTGCATGTGGCGGAACAGCTAAGAATGGCGTAATCGAGCTGCAAGGAGATCATAGAGGTAAAGCACGTAAGATACTTATATCACTAGGCTTTAAAGAGGATAATATTGTTGTTGAATAGCTATGAGTGAAAACTCTAAACCTAAACTATCACATGTACTTAAACCATATCCACTTTGCTGTCCACGTTGTGGAAGCTTAAAGGTAAAGCCCAAATATACTACTTCAGGATGGTTAACTCCACTATCATATATATGTGAAAACTGCGGATATCATGGCGGTATCTTCTTGGAAGTTAAGGTGAAGGATTTAAAGTATAGTTAGGCTTTATTTTGTAATGCGTATAGCTTCTTTATCCTTTCAACACCTTTAATATCCTCAATAATTTTTACAGTAGATTCAGGTACTAAACTTCTCCAGTCTCCATCCTCAACAATAAGTCTTCTAATATTGGTTGCATTTAAAACCTCCCTATTAATGTAGGGTATAGGCTCCACAGTATATCCATTTGCTTCAAGAAGCATACGTGTAAATGGGTCATTACTAAATGCTATAGAGAACTCCGGACTATGCTGCTTAACAAGCGAAACCCAGAGGTAGTGCTGCTCCGTATCTGGAACTTGAGTTAGAATACACCTATCTAGAAGACCTTCATCCTTAAGAAAATACCAAATCATTTTAATCCTTTCACCGACAGTAAATGGATTAATTAACGTATAACTATGCTGAGCTGAGCCAATAGCAATTATAATGTTTGAAACTTTACTAAGGACATATTTTATAGCATGGCTATGGCCTTTATGAAGTGGCTGAAATCTACCAATATAAAGCCCCCAATCACTCATACACTCAGTTTTCAAAGGATATATTTATCTTTAATCATTAATAGGATCATGTCCAACTATTATTTAGCTATTCATCAACTAAAGCTATACTTAAGAGTGAAAGGAAAATTCATGAGTTGCTGGATATTCCCATTAATAAGGCATAGCTTATAATCTAAGCTATAATAGCTTAACAAATATGAAACAATAAGTTTTCATTTCGTTAAGCTTATGATTACTTCAAGAAACGCTTAAGCCTGTAAAATACCGTTAATCCATGAGCTAACATGCCAGCTTAAATCCCTACAAGTCTATGAAGTGATAAATAGAAAATATTAAATATTTTAGGCCTTACTTTATCTATGGGTGAACTTTCAAGACTTCATGCTCCATGGCGTATTAAGTATATAGCTATGCCTAAAACAGATGAATGTATATTCTGCACTAAACCTAGGGAGGGGAAAGATGAGGATAACTATATAGTTCATAGAGGCCCCAAATGCTTTATAATTTTAAACATGTTTCCATACAATACTGGTCACGTTATGATTGCTCCTTACCGTCATATCTCATCACTTGAAGACTTAACTGATGATGAATCTCTAGATTTAATGAGGCTAACATCATTGGCTTTGAAGATTTTAAGAAAAGCTTACGCTCCTGATGGGTTTAATATTGGTGTAAATATTGGGGGTGCTGCAGGTGCCGGTATTGCGGATCACGTACATCTCCATGTAGTACCTAGATGGATTGGAGATACAAATTTCATGGTTGTAATATCTAACACTAAAGTTATTCCTGAAATGCTTAAGTCTACATTTGAAAAATTAAAGAAGGCATTGTTTGAGCTTACAGAAGCTTAAGACATACCTACATTTCATTTACCAATGTTCTTATAAAGTTTTCAATAAATATTGTTTTAGGTGTTTTAAGCTTTAAAATAGCCTTTAAGAAGTCTTTTAATGTTATCTTTGCGTTTATATGGTATGAATACCTATGGCCACCACCATTAAACCTACTACCTAAAACTGTGAAATCTATATTGTTATCTATTCCTTTTTGAAGACTTAAGTCTCCTCCTTTCTGTATTAGTAGTAGGAAGGAGGCTGAATACTTCTTCCCAATCTCCCTTCTTAACATATCGTAGTTCAGCATATAGGCTTTACGTAAATCTATAATGACGAATTTTCTCCCCCTTCTTGTAGTTATTACTCTATGCGTTTTCTCTCTTATGTATTTCATAGTTTCTTCAGCTATTTTTACACCTTCAAAATACATTTTATTAGTTTCCTCACTTCTTTCATTTAGTGCTAGCTTTTGTACAACATGTCTTCTATATATTGTTCTGTTAACCTTATCATATATTTTAGCTCCTTCAAGAGCTCTTCTCCAGTAGTTATCCCATTCCTTATCTTCGCTTCTACCCATAAGCAAATCTAATAGATTCGATGAGTATTTATCCTCTCTACCGTAAATTCTATACACTATTTCAGCATTATATCTAGCCTTCATGTTTAATATAAGCTCATCTACACTCTCTCCAACATTTTTCATTATGCTTGGGCTCCAAGTAGCATGGTGATCTATCCATAATATCTTGAATCTACTCTTCAACTTCCTCAACTTTCTTAAAACCATATTCATAACTTGACTTTGAGCACTTATATCAAGTATGAACAAACTACCTCTCTCTACATTTTTACATAATTCAGTAATGGAGCTTAATGTTTCATGAAGTTTATTCGGCTCACTAAAGTACAGATAGGCATTAGGATACCTTCTAAGAAGAATTGCAGCAGATATGTAACCATCCAAATCATTATGTGTACATATGTTTACATGAGCTTCCTCCTCACATGATAATTCTACCTTTGAAGTTCTTACTTCAATTTTATTGCGTTCACTCATGTCCTTTATCCACTTAACCTAAACCTTCAGAAAACCCTAAATAGGCAGTTTATAAACTTTTATATTAGCTAGCTTGATGCTGTTAAGTTAAGTTTAGATGTTTGGAAGGGTTGCTTAGTGACTTATTAGATCTACATCAATTTAGGTTTGCCCTAGCTACTTCATATGAATTATAGATAGCATCAGGAAGCAACATAAACAATTTAACATAGAACTCATCTCAAAATTCTATATCTTAGATGTATGATTATTGATGCTATTGTTACTAAGGCTGCACGTATCTTTAAGTCTCTTCTAAAACCCCATAAAGAAAAGACAAAAACCAAGAAAGAGAAGCTTAAATAGTTTTGAGATGAGCTCATAGATAAGCATCATAAAATAAGCTTACGACTCAGCTTATTTAGGGAGTAGTATTGGGATATGGAATCAAGCTGCAGACTATGAAATATAGAGGCTTAATGTGGTTAATTGGAAGAGTTGGAGAACAGCCTTAAATCTCTAAAATCAACTCTAAGATACTAAATTATTAGCTGTTAATAACTTTATACCTACTTGCTACACTAGGTAACTACACCGCTTTAGTACCTTGTATTAATTTAAAGTTTATAAGTTAGTGATTATGTTTTCCGTTATGATAAACTATAGGGAGTGGAGATTGATACTTATTTCTCTAATAATATCCGCTATAGCTACACTTTTTGGATACTATTTATCTTCATGGAGGCTTCCATATCTAAGTGAAGTTAGAGGATATATTTCATTTACAATACTTTTAACACCATTTACCTATGCGCTTATGAAGCTTTACCTATTCGAAAGGAGGAGAAAGGTTGTAACATGATGGGCTCCACCAGAACTATTTCAAAAACTTTAGATATTGAAATTAAGGCTGAATGCATAGATCAGCTTGAGTATGTAGTGAATAATGTATATTTGGAGTCTAAAAAGCAGTTTGTAGATTTTGTTGTTAAGAAGGCTGATCCATTTAATCCATCTATAATTTTTAGGCTTAGAGATAGCTTAACAGGAATGTGGGCTGAATGCTCAATAACTATAGGTGGAAAACCTACAGTTTCAATTACGGTTCCTTCATCGTTTAACGTTAAGGAGCAGGAAGCCCTAATTAGGGAGGTTGAAGAGGTTCTATATTTACTAAAGGAGACGGGAGGTTATGGCAAGCTTTACTTTACATTTACATCAAACATGGAGCTAACGCATATAAGAACTAGGGAATCATACAAGGACATACTCTCAAAACTTTTCTTCAACAATCTAGTATTTGTATTTGCTCTTTCAATAATTGTAACGAGCACTATATGGTTTTTATCACCGGATTTAACCCGTTTCCTAGTCAATATAATGATTTTCCAGGCAGTTCTCCTATTATTGTCAGATAGGATTGTATATATGTTTTGTAATTGGAAAATTGATGAGCTAAATAGGTATACCTACCTTATAGAGTGTAAGGTTCCTTTAGGTGACTATCAGGATTTCCTTAGGAAATGCTATATGAAGAGAATAGAGATAAAGAGAGATATTTTTAATAGAACATTAGCATTGAAAAGAGATATAGATTTTGAAACTGTTAGGGATGTATTGCTGAAATACGGTTTTGAAGCAAATCCTCAGAATACAGCTCTTAGAAAGATTGATGTGTATTCGATTGTTAGTAAAGCTGCTAAGAAATGCGGTTTAAAAATGCCTAGGAGAATTGGAATTCTAAATATTGCTCTACCAAATGCTGGAATGTCCGGCATTTCATTCAGAACATCAACCCTAATGGTTACAACCGGAGCTATAGCTACATTAACCGAGGATGAGATGGAGGCTGTGCTTGCACATGAATTTAGCCATTTAAAAAGAAGAGATCAAATACTGTTCTTCATTCTTTCCTCTGTTGAGTATATCTCAAGAATATACCTGATCTTTTCAGTCCCTATATTCTCAACAATTCTAGGCTGGTTTTACCTCCTCTTCTCCTTAACAGCCCTATTCTTTATAGCTAAATTCATTGAGACACGGGCAGATACCGACGCTGCATGCATGACTGGAAATCCGAAATCACTTGCATCAGCGTTGAGGAGAATAGGTACTAGACGGATTCTTATGGAGAGGGATAGAGGGGGGATGCTTATGGCTTGGCTTAGATGGGACCCTCATCCACCAGTAACGTTTAGAATAAGAAGACTTGAAGCTCTAAGTATTAGTCAAGATGTAAAAGTATGGAGAAAATCGGTAGCCGACTGTATAAAGGATTTTATAAGTTTAGTTTTAAATCCTAAACAATGATAAGCTTGCTATAACTTAGTAGAGACTCACAATTCCATTTTAGCTTATATTTCAAATCAATAAATTAAGCAAGGTCTACTAGCCCTGTAAAATATAAACACATCCAGTTTATTAATTTTCAATCATCACGTTAAAAAGACCTACTAACAGCTAATAACCACGCTTTATTAAAGCTTATTATTAAAGCTCAATTTTCTAAATCCTCCTCTTTACTGGGCACATACTGTAAACTTAAGCCTTACATATAAGCAATCAACAATGCTTAGTTTACAGAGCTTACTGGACATGTTTAAAACCATGAGTCTTCCTTAGATTGTCCTTAAGTATATCTTTGAAGCTAATGAATAGCTAAATAATAGTTGGATATATCTCCTCTTTACTTTATGCTCAAATGTTTTGGTTTCAAACGCCTTTTATATAAAAATGTTTATTAATCTGCTTTAAAAATTTGTTTATGCTAAGTGAACTCGATATAAAAATATTGAAGGAGCTATGTATTGATGGAAGATTATCATTAAGAAAGCTTGCGGAGAAGCTAAGAGTCCCAATTGCAACTGTAGCCAAACATGTGAAAAAGCTTGAAAATGATGGTATAATTAAAGGCTATACTTTACGTTTAGACTTTGATAAGTTAGGCTATGAGCTTACAGCAGTTATAGAAGTTACTGTATCCGGTGGTAAGCTTTTAGATGTTGAGAGGATTATAGCTAAAAACCCATGTGTCCAGGCTGTTTATGATGTTACTGGCGAGGTTGACGTATATGTTATTGCTAAGTTTAAGGGTAGAGATGAGTTAAGCTCGTTTGTTAAAAGCTTATTATCAACACCATATGTTGAGAGGACAAACACACATGTTGTATTAGCAACGATTAAGGAGGATTTTACAGCTCCAATTTTCCGTAGTTCAACAGATCTACGTTAAGAATTTAAAAAATATATTTACAGCTTCCCTAATCTCCATCTCATCTAGCATTCCTAGGGGAGTTGATATTTCAAGTATTCTTTTCGGTATTCTTAAACTCTTATAGTTAAATCCCTCCCTAACCTTAAACAAGTACTTTTTCTTAAGTATTTCAATTCCTACCTTATTTAAATTCTCCTCAGTTAACTTAAACCCTAAATCAAATCCAGCGGTTTTTAACGATTCTATGACAGTACTTGGTGTATAAATTCCCCTCGCAAAGAAACATACTACCAGGCTTGAAAGTACTTGTCTCCACACCTCCTCTTTAAATAATGCTTCAGCTATCTCATCCGGTGTTTGTCTCATCCCTGCTTTTACGTTCTTCTCATCTAGGCTATATCCCGCACTATCTAGATGACTATGTCGTGAACCAGTTAAATACGTTACATATGTAGCTAAGCCTGTATGATACCCTGGCATTTCATTTCCGCCGAACGATAATGCAAAATCCAACCCTCCATATCTTGATGCTGCATACTCAACCCCTCTAGCTAATGAAGTATAGAATTCATTAGGTTGAGCTACTATTTTTCTTATAGCTTCTATATATGTATTGTAATCCCCCCATTTAAGCCTAATATTCATTGTCTCCTTATCCGTTATCAACCCCTTTTCATAAGCTTCAGTCGCCCAAGCCAAAACAACACCTACACTTATCGCATCCAATCCCTGAACCTCCACTTCATCCATTAGTTTAAGCCACCCCTTCGTATCGGTTACTCCAAGCATTGAGCCTAATGCGTAGAGAGGCTCATAATCGTATGATACCATAGTTGTCTTATAGAAGTACGGCTCCCTCTCATAAGGCTCCCTTAACGATGCTAGATGTATACATGCTACTGGACAATGTACACATGCTACTCTACGTCCTAAATAGTTCTCCGCCAACATCTCCCCGGATATGTTTACAGATTCCTTTAAGCTTGCTTGTTTAAGATTTAGTGATGGTAGTGCTTTAAGCTCATTTAATGGAGTTACATTATACGCTGTTCCAAGGTCATGATATTTTTTCATAATAGGCAGTTTAACAGCTGAATTGAATATTTTATCATAAACCTCTCTGTAAGCTTTTGAATCAGGAATCTTTATTGAACATCTACCGGAAATAACGATTGCCTTAAGCTTCTTGCTGCCAAATACAGCTCCAAGCCCAAGCCTGCCGAAGTGGCGATAGGTCTCAGTTATGATGCACGCATAAGACACTAGCTTTTCACCAGCTCTACCAATCCTCATAATTGTTCTAAACCCTGCTCCAGGCTCCAACTCCCTTATTATCCTACCTACAGTATAACTGCTCCTCATCCCCCATATTCCCGATGCATCCCTGAAATATACCTTACCATCATGAACTGCAAGGTATATGGGAGTTTCACTAGATCCCTTAATAACAATAGCTCCATACCCAGCCATTCTGATAGCAATAGCGCTTCTTCCACCAGCATGGCTTTCACCAAGATTACCTGTTAGAGGAGATTTAAACATAGCAACAGTTTTAGATGCTAGTGGAAAAACACCTGTTAGCGGTCCAACAGCAAATACTATTGGATTTTCAGGTCCTAGGGGATTAGCGTTTTTAGGGCATTCCTCAAGGAGAAGATTAATCGCTACACCTACCCCACCAATATAGTTTTCAAAAAGATCGGGCCTATCCTCTACATGAAAACTTCTTCTCGTTAAATCAATATGCAAAACTCTACTTAGCTCCTTCATTTTAAACCACCTTTTCCAATTTAAGTACCTCATGTGGACAATACTTAGCACAGTATCCGCAATGAACACATATGTTAGGTTTATTTATTTCACTATTCCAAAATACAGCTTTAACAGGACACGCGTCAATACATCGGCCACATCCAATACATTTATGTGGATTTAACACAACTCCTCCACCCTTCCTTACCATTAGAGCGTTTACTATACATACCTTCGCACATGGAGGATCTGAACATGCCCTACATACAATAACAGTAAATCCTTTCTCCACACCACCAATAGACCTTACAGCAATCGCAGATTTAGCAAGTCCACCTTCACCAAAACGTCTTGAACAAGCAAACATACATAACTCACAACCAACACATCGCTCTACATCAATAACTGCTAATCTATAAGACATATAATCTATGTTAATATTCCAGATATTTATAAACTTAAGCTTAAATCAAGAATCTAATATGAATTATCTATGAGATTAAAAGAATTCTCAAACTCTACAAGACCCTCATACATAACCTCTAATAGTGAGGCGTAGACTTAGCTATATGTAAAGGATGGTCCTAGATACTTAAGCTTTAAAACTCCTTTAATACCTTAACATAAAGCTTCAAAGTCTTCAGACCTTTAAGCATAAGGAAGTAGAAAATTAAAATAATAGTCGGTCGCTGTTTAAAGCTAAACTATTTCCAACGGAATTTCTTCCCCATTCTTGTTAAAAACAGAAACGTCATTAACATCTTTATATGGATATGCTAGAATCATCATTATCATCCCATACATATGATTTAAATCTTCTACCGATGGATTTAAAACACCGGATGGATGTGAATGCACGGTACCTATAATTGTGGAATCTATCGGTAGCATATATGGATTAAATGATGCAAAACCCTTACCCTGTACTGTAGATGGAGCTATTAGAACCTCATCGATATATATCCCATTTCTATTAATCCTTCCTCTTAATAACAATAATATTTCATGGGGATGCATATCCCTTGCATAAGCTAGTAAAGATTCAAGGAGATCTACATCAACATAAACAAACATAGGTAATCACCATATCACTTACTGTAGAAATATTTAAGCATAACTAATAGCAGGAGCACTTCGTAAACTTAAGCATGTTTGATCACCTTTATCATGGGTACTGTCTCCTTTACGAGCTCTCCTGCTTTAATTTTTCATTTACTCATCTCGTTCATCATTATTGATTTTAGAGGTGTTCTCACATCCTCCTTATCTCATTCATCCTTAAATATGGTGTAGTTGCTGAATGCTATCTTTAACTTTACTATTTTTATTAGGTTTTAACCTCAAGCTTTATGATCCATGTTTAGGTTGAAATTCTGCATGAAGCTTTATGGTATGACATTATCAGTCAATACAGCTATGTTGAGCAGTAAATAGCCTTAACCCTCTTAATAAGCATTAAGATACTAATATGTTAATAACATCGAAAGCTGTCATGAATATAATATTCCTAAATATGACTTGAAATAAACATACAATATCTCCCAGAATCTATCCTAGCATCATCAACCAGTAAACCCCAACATCCTACGAATACTCCTATCAGGAAATAAAAGCCAAAGACCACGATAGAATAGATTTATTACTCCTACTATAAGCTTAAAGTGTTTGAAGCGCTCTGAGAATGAATAAATATATAAACCATACTAAGATAAACAGCCCTCATAAACCTAACAACTCTAGACATAGAATCACCATAGATAAGGGGAGAATCCCAGATAAAGCTTAAGTTCACAAGACAGGATTACCATAAAAACTTAAGCTTATTTAAACTATAGTATTTTGCTAAAGAATATTCCAACATTGTTTTCCATGTTTGGTATCTGTTATTCCATATTGAATTTGTAGTCTCTCCATCCTCAAGAGATTAACTATACCATATATCCAAAGAAAAGCTATGCTAAATACTATAGTCAAATAAGAGAATCAAACTACAAGCTTGAGTTTACAAGGCGACTAGGAGATAGACCTAAACCAGAAGAATTAAATCGCAAAGTTAAACCTTCCAAACTACTGGTAGCCCGGGGGAGATTCGAACTCCCGTCAGCGGGGTTCTTCGCTAAGCTCCAAAGCCCGCTATGCTTGGCCACTACAATCGGCGGAGCAACCTCCACCGGGCTTCCGGGCTAATTAATTATTAGAGGTAAGCTTAAAAATATTTGTATTTGATGAAGACTATTACTGTAAGCTTAAGCTACATAACTCTACTATAGAACTTCTATAAAGGTCCTATAGCTAATTAGCTATTAACATGCTTTATGTGGTTTACAATAAGTTCGTATTTTAGGTTTGCAAACTTTATGGCTTACTTTGAATTTTGCAAATTTATCCATGAAATAAGGATGAAGAAACCTCAATACTTTACTTATTTATACGGACTTAAACTGTAAAGATACAATTATCAGGAGTTAAGTCTAAAGTTGTTTGCAATAATGCTGGTGAATCTATTTATCGTAAACTAGGATTGATTATACTTTGAAGTTTTACTTGTTGGTTTATATTTAGCTCTTACTTAATTATCGGTTAAATTACTATTATTTTTTAAATTTAATTACTGTATACGTTTTGCAACTTAAACCTACATACTTTAAGTGTATAACGATCAATTTTGAACATTTAACATAGCTAGAGTAAGCATGAAAATTCTACACGAAAGCAATTAAGACCGAACAAGATTACTATCGCAGTAAACAGTGTTGAGGAGTATAATATTATGAAGAACTTATTATTTGTCTATAGGCTGATTTCAAATTCTTACTTAGATTAGTGACCAGCTCTGTTTAATTAGAAATGGTAAGAAGCTAGTTTAGCTGATGTGGTAACTTAGAGGTTGAATACAACATGTTAAGTTACAAGCTTAGTTTAGTATTAATAAAATTATCTGGACAGTGATAGTAACGTTTTTATTCTCTTAACTATATGTGGGTGTGTACTGAATAGCTCGGATAATGTATCGAGAAGTGAGAGTTTACGTGAGGCAATCCTCTCAACAAGCTCCCAATCCCTGCTGAACTGTACTGGTTTTGATGCTGATGGATCAACTATGAAGAGCGTCTTAAACCCTTCAAAATATGCAGTATCACCGCCTCTAAGCCTATAGCTGTATGTATTATTAGATATTTTAGCGAGAGCTAAGGCGAGCTTGGATGCACCATCATCAACAACATCTACACTATGCCTATCAGCATAGTACTCCCTCTGTCTACTAAACCATAGTATAAGTAGACTTAATACAAAGTAGACAACCATACCTATCATTCCAATAATAGCTAGAACATTACCTCTATCCTCTCTACGATTTCCTCCATAAACTCCGGAAAATAGAAGCATTCTTGAAGCTATAGCTATTATTGCTGGAAGCATTGAGACAAACATCATAATCTGAACATCTCTATGTTTTAAGTGTCCAACCTCATGTCCAATAACTGCTTCAACCTCATCCCTGCTAAGAGATGATAGCATAGATGATGTAACTGCTATCATGGGACCTGTAAGTGGGCTACCGTAAGCGAAAGCATTCGGTATTGGGATATCTGCAATCATAAGCTTAGGCTTTCTCCTTAAACCAGATCTTTCAACAGCCCTATCCAACACCTCATGAAGCCAACGATACTCGTATGGATTAGCCTCTTTAACACGGTATATAGCATTGATAATGTATGGTGCTGCAAGCCACTGCAAAACATTAAATGCTACTACAAGCCCTGTAAGAGACCATAGAGTTAACGATCCCAGTAGGCTTAGCAGTAATGATAAGAAGAGCGTTGATACACCTATGATTAATGTAAGCACTCCAACCATAGATAGTCTAAGCTTCCATAAGTCCATACTACCACCAAGTATAATACAGTAATGTATCCAGCTTATAAACATTACTCAACATCAGCAACTCTACATAATCTTGTAACTTAATTTTACTCCATATTCTATACGCATATCTTAGCTATTAGTTCATACTTAATGTAAGCTGGAGTAAAGAAAACTACGTTGAACATAATTAATCCATAAAAACTTTGTAAATATATTCATCTATAGATATGAGCTTTACAGTTTAATTCTCTAATCGTATTTTCATATTAAATCACATGAATTAAGGGGGCAATATTGAATTTACCCGTTTCTACTATATGATGAATTTACGAGATTCAAATTAAGAATGCGGTAACTTAGGAAGCTAGATACTATATGCTAAGTTGCCGGACCTAAAATTAAGGACGTAGCAACTTAAGAAGTTGGATACAATATGTTAAGTTATCATGTTCAGAATTGAAGCTGTAAAGCTTAAATACTGAATTTCACAATCTAACTAATTGAAGAAATTTTTTATAGTTTATGTACTGTATAGACTATGCAGTATATTAGGGTTTCAATAGGTACTGCAATTCTACTTAAGCTGGTTAAGGGCATATGTCAAACTACGCCTACTACAGCATATCTAATGACCTATTATAATGGTAGATGTAAAGCAAACTGTGCATTTTGTCCGCAAGCAAGAGATTCGAGGGGGAGATCAGATATGCTTTCACGAGTTTTATGGCCTAAATTTAGACTAAACGATGTTATTAATGCTTTAAGCAGTAAAGCTGTTAAGCGTATATGTATTCAAGCATTAAATTATGATGGATTTACAAGGGATATCTCTAGAATCGTTGATTCACTAAGCAACATCGGTATACCAATATCATTATCCATACCGCCGGTTAGCATCAGTACTCTTAAGGAGTTTAAGTTGAAGGGGGTTGAACGTATTGGGGTATCTTTCGATGCTGTAACTCCAGAAATATTTAGTGAGATTAAGGGTGAAACATACAGCTGGAGTAAGTACACCAGATTTCTAGACGATGCATTAAAGGTTTTTGGAGGGGGAAACGTTACAGTTCATATAATCATAGGACTTGGTGAAAGTGAAAGTGAAGCTTTAAAGTTTATAAATGAAGTTATCAGCAAAGGAGCTTTAATAGGGCTTTTCGCATTCACCCCAATACAGGGAACAAAACTAGAGCATAAAGCAAAGCCAGACATAGAAAAGTATAGAAGGCTACAGATTACAACGTATCTACTTGAAAATGGAATTATTAAACTGGATGATATAGAGTTTAACAATAAGGGCGAGGTTCTAAGAATAAATATTGAAAGAAATAGGCTTTTAGAAGTTATAGATTCGGGCCTACCATTCATAACTAGAGGATGCCCAGATTGTAATAGACCATACTACAACGAGGAGCCTAGGGGACCATACTACAACTATCCCCTAAAGCCAAGCACAGATGAAATAGAAAGAATTAAGGCTGTAGAAATCAGTGGCTTATTGAGCCGCATGTAGGACAATCATCCCTCCTCTTAACAGATACCTCAAAGAAGCTCATAAACTCACCATCATAAACTATAAGTCTACCAACTGAGGGACGGCCAATACCTGTAACTATTTTTATAGCTTCAGTAACTTGAAGTGAAGCTATAACAGCAGGGGTGGATCCAAGTATTGGGAAACCTGAAGCTTCGGTAGGCTGAAACGGTATTACACATTGTAAACATGGACCCCTACCTGGAATTACTGTAAGAAGCCTACCTTCAAGCCCATATACAGCACCATGAATAAACGGTTTACGATACTTAACACATAACCTGTTTAAAACAAATCTAGTCCTAAAATTGTCAAGACAATCAAGAACAACATCAACGTCCCTAACAAGATAATCACCTCTCTTCTCGTTAAATTCAGCATTTAAACCCTCAAACTGGGTATTACTATTAATCTTTTTAAGCTTCCAAATAGCTGATTCAACCTTAACCCTTCCAACATCCTCCTCCCAATGAAGTACCTGCCTATTTAAATTACTAATCTCAACAACATCGTTATCGATAAATACAATCCTACCAAAACCAGCTGATGCTAGATACATCAATGCTGAACAGCCAAGACCACCAACACCAACAACAAGAACACTTGAACATTTTATCCTCCTTTGACCATCAACACCGAACAGCTTAATTTGTCTACTAAACCTTTTAATCTCATCCTCCGTTAAAATACTAGCTCCAGACATAATACTCACTTAAAGCATAATTCACCAAGAAACCTATAAGAATTCCGATAAGTTGTGATGCGATATAGTGAAAACCTAGAAACACCAATATAGCGAACACAATCCAGTTTATTAAAGCTCCTAATGCAACTGCGAAATGATACTTAACAAGAGATTTAATAAATCCACTTCTAAGCCTACCCCTAAACGTCCATAAGGTATTAAGTAGATAATTGCTTACTATTGATGTCTCTATTGAACATGCACTTGCTAAATAAATATTTAATCTAAAACGAATAAGTAGCTCAAGCAATCCAAGATTAACAAGAATACCGCTTAAGCCGACAATAGCAAACTTTAATGGACGGTAATTTGAAAGCCTAAAGACATGAACCAAAAAATTCACATACTCATTAAAGTTAAGCTTACTACTTCCAAATCTACGAGCCCTAAAAACATAAGGGACCTCAACAACCCTTAATAATCTAGCCTTAACAAGAACTTCAAGCAAAATCTTATAGCCTTTAGGGTTGAAAGAAAGACCATTAATAATATTCCTTCTTAAAATAAAAAAGCCTGACATAGGATCCTTAATACCTCTAGTTTCCGGTAGAATAATATGAGATATTAAGGTAGCTATACGGGAGACAAGAACCCTCCAGAAACTCCATCCCTCAATACCTCCATCCCTAACATATCTTGAAGCAACAACTAGATCAGCATCTCCGGCCTCAATCGGCTTAATAAGACTCGTAATAGCTTCAGGAGGATGCTGAAGATCAGCATCCATAACTGCTACAATATCCCCTTGGGAAAGCTTAAATCCATCAATAATAGCTGAAGCTAGTCCAAGCTTACCACATCTTCTTAGAACCCTAATCCTCCCACCATACTTCAGCATAAGGGATTCGGCTACCATCCATGTGCCATCAGGACTATTATCATCAACAACAATAATTTCAAAATCAAAGCTGCTAAGAGCCTTAAATAATCTATCAATAAGTAGTGGAAGATTCTCCCGCTCATTATATGTCGGTATAACTACAGAAACCTTCACATTACCAACCTAAAATTTTAAAATATTTAGCGCATTAATAAATTGTTTGGTGTCTATATGGATGTAGCTATAGTGGAGAATAAAGAGGTAAACGTTAAGGAGGTTATAGATAAAATAGAAAATGAAAACATGGGTAAAATCGGATGCATAGCATCATTTATTGGAGTAGTTAGGGAAAAAGGGAAAAATGAAGGGAGGGTTTTAAGATTAGTTTATGAAGTATATAGTGATGAAGCATTAAAGAGAATGAGGGAAATAGCTGAAGAAGCAATAGATAAGTATAAAGTAATTGATGTTAGAATTTACCATAAAGCTGGAGAAGCAGAGGTTGGAGAGGAAACATTCTACGTATTTGTAGCAGCAGAACATAGAAGAGAGGCGTTTCAGGCATTAATGGAAATAGTTGAGAGAGTAAAGCATGAAGTACCAATATGGAAGAAGGAAGTAACAGAGCATGGTGAGTCATGGATAATAAATAATAAGTAGCTACAGATCTAGATGTAGTATTTGATATTATATCAAAATCACCCCTAAATATTTAATCCTTAAAGCCTAAGATTAAGTTTAGGGTAAAGATGGAAATTAAACTTAATAGATAATATAAGCATATCAATTCTTAGCTTTAAAGCTTAATTTCGAATTTCGTAATTCATATGAACTATGAAGGACTTAAATATTTTGAAACAACTTACACATATAATAGAGACAGGAAATTCAACATTACTCCTTCATATTGATTTAATGTAGAAGTACGATTATTGAGATTAAATCGTAAAGCTATTTTTAAAAGCAACAAAAAAAAAGGCAAAATTAGTAAGTTTTTAAAGAAAAACTTTTAAGGATAACCTAGTCATGGTTAATTACTTTAAATATAAGTGTCTGGTAATTATATGCAGAACATAAAGTACAACTGTGAAGTTGAAGGAGTTTCCGGAATTAAACATAGGTTTGACATTATTATAAATGATAGCTCGAAGTACCTCGCCTTAAATGTAATGCTAAACCCCTCCGATACCGATATACTCTCGTTTTACATTAAGTGTTTTGATGCTAAAGTGAAGAATGCAGTTCTAATTACTTCCAAGCTTCCAGAAGACTCTAAGAAACTACTAAAATGTACTAGTAGTAAAATATTTGCAATAGAGCTTGATGAAGATTAAGTTATCTCCGGTCTATGTTTGTAAACATTTACTTCATCCACACTTCTAATAGCACAGCTATAATTTATAAGAACTTTAGCCATATCATCATAGCATATGTTCGGTCCTTTAATTGTTAGCTTTATAGTTTCAGTCTTCACATCTACTTCAGTCACTACTACATCTACCTCCTCAACCCCATCAACACTGCATAACGCTTTAGAAACATCCACTATTGTAACTTCCCTTGGTTTTAATACATCTAGGACAAGCCTTCTTATACTAACACTCACGCTTACTATATTATTTCACAACTTATTTAAACCTTAGTTCCCATCAAGTAAAGCTTATGTTTTGATCCATTCTTTTCTGTACGGTTAGGGAAGTTAACTTCATAAAGTCTGTATTGAATCGATGTTACGAGAGACCTTAACATATACTAAATGATGAAAGAGCTTGATAGAAACCCTTATTTAAGTTTTTCATCTACCACGTTAAAATCATCACTAGGAAACCTACAGCCAACCCTATAACTAGGATTATTAAACCATACCTTAACGGCGTTTTACCAATAACTCTCCCTAGGAAGTAGCCTAGTGTAAACAGCATTAATGATATTACTAGTAGTGAGAGTGTAAAAGCCTCCATTAACGTTATAATGTTGGACATTGCTAAAACATAGGGTGCTAGAGCTAGCATAGATGTTACTAGAGGAGCCGTAGCATTTATAAGCGCTACTAACACTACTGATAAATTCATAGCCTTATCAAGTACTGTTCCATTAACATCTATGAAAAGCGCTTTCTCAATTTCTCTTAACTGCCGATTTCTCTCTGCTTTTTCAGCTATATATGCTCCTGAAAACCCTGAAATCGACATTGCTAAGGATAGTCCTAAGCCAGAGCCTAAAACTACTCTAGGATTAGCATTTCCAGAAATATGTGCTCCAGCTATCAACCCAAGAATCGCTAATACTCCATCAAAAGCATTCATAACAAAGTATCTACGAGCTACTTCACCTAACTCCGATAGTCTAGAGTAAAATTTAACCTTAAACTTTAAAATATTTAACCAAGTTCTAATCTTAACCACTAACCCCATCATCTTAAACATTTATATCAAAAGAATTTAAAGATTTAGTATTGCCATGTACGATCTTATAGCTACAACAAACTGGGGAATGGAGGATGTATGTGGAGAGGAGATTAGAAAAATTACTAAGCGTAGTGTAAGTATAGATGTTAATAAAGTATTTTTTAAAGGAGGTATTGAGGATATTTATATTGCTAACATAATGTCGAGAACAATTCATAAACTCATAGTAGTTCTCTACAAAGGCGAATTCAACGATTTAAATGATATTTATAAAATAGCTAAAGGTTTAAGCTATTCTGAATACGTAAAGCCAGATCAATCCTTTGCTGTAAGAGTTGCGAGAACTGGTATCCATGAATTTACAAGTATTGAGGCGGCTGCTAGTATCGGTAAAGGTATAATAGATGGCTACATGATGGAGAAAGGCGCTAAGTTAAAGGTTAATCTAGATAATCCAGATGTTGAATTTCTATGCTTAATTAGAGATAGAGAAATAGTTATTGGTATAAATACAACAGGAGAGTCGCTACATAAAAGAGGCTATAGAATCTATAATCATCCAGCAGCCCTTAAACCAACTATTGCATCAGCAATGCTTCTATACTCCAAATGGAATAAAGAGCCTATTCTCGACCCAATGTGCGGTGGTGGAACAATAGTTATTGAGGCAGCACTTATGGCTAGGAGTATTCCAATATCAAAATTTAGAAAGAGCTATGCATTTAAAAAATTAAAAATCCACGATGAAGAAGTATATAGGAGAGTTTCTGAAGCATTATGGGATAGTGTTAACTATGATTACTATGGAATCTACGGTTTTGAAATATCGTCTAAACATATTCAGGGAGCATATGAAAACTTGGTTTCAGCCGAAGTTGATGATACAGTTAAAATATTTCTCAGAGATGCTGTGAGGAAGGATTCATACGTAGATTTGGATCCTAAACATATTATGGTTAATCCCCCATATGGCCTAAGAGAAAAAGGAATTAGATACGTTGAGAAACTATATAAGGGATTCCTAGAAGCAATCTTAAATACTTATAGTGGATTAACATTAACTCTGATCACAGCAGCTGAGCAAAAGTTTTTTAAAACAGCTTTAGAGCTCGGTATTAACATAGCTGATGTAAGGTACGTAATGCATGGAAAACTTAAAACCGCAGTGTTTAAATGTACCCTATAGTTAAACCAGGAACTGCTTTTCATATTCATGAAGATAGCTAACACTCCTCTTTATATCTGCGAAGAGGAAGTTAGCTCTTTCAACATGAGCCTTTGTTATTATCTTTGAATTTTCACTTTCAGCAATCACCTTTGCCGGAGCCATAAGTTGAACAGCATGTCTAAGAGATGTTTCAACACCTATCTTAGTAAGAAGATTGAGAGCTTCATCCTCAATTTCTATCTTTTCAGCTTTAGATCTGATCTCAAGTATTTTCCTTATTTCCTCAGCATTATAAGGTCTGGTATTTATAATTAATAGCCTATCTAGAAGATCTAGAGGCATACCGTGCGGCGACTTTATATCTGTACCTCTTATTGTTGTTATACCTCTGTTCGTTGCAAATATTATTATTGGACATAAATCCTGCTCTAAAGCTCTATTTAGAAAGGCAAAGCTTTCAACATCGAGCATGCTACATTCATCTATGAAAGCTACTCCAGGTATTATTTCAGCCTTCTTATTTTGAACCATCTCCCTTACAGCATTATCTACCTCCTTTCTTACCTCAGCATCAATTTCCCTTCCACCACCGCCAAACAGTAAGCTAAATATACCTCCACCACTTCTTGAATTCATAACGTCAAGCTGATGCAACGTCAACGTATATACAAACTCCTTCTCCTTCATTACAGGTCCTGATGGAATATCGAGAACCTCGACAGCTGTTAGGTCAACCTTCTTCTCTTCAATAGATTGCCTGCTTTTACCAAGCTTAGTTATTCTACCTCCATCAGCATCTATTTGTACAATATCCCCAGTTTCTATTCCTTGCTGAACTATCTGCATTGCAAACGATTGATCCATTGTTAACTTCTTGCTTTCATCCTTAGTTGCAAGCTTCATAACGGCTCCGGTAGGAACCTGCATGTAGGGATTGTATGGGTGGGGCTCCTTCTGTATTGAAAGCTCCTTAACAACCCCTTCATATATCTTACGTATCTCGTGTATTCTAACACCGATAGATTTACGTAAAGCCTGAGTTAGAAACTCTGTTTTCTTCATTTCAGCGCTGTAAACCTCACTTGCAGCAATAGGTACAAACGGTACATCCTTCCCAAGCTCCTTAGCTATTGCCACCGCTATAGCTGTCTTACCAGTTCCGGGGGGCCCAGCCATAAGTATTGCTCTACCTGCAAACTTACCCTCTTTAATAAGCCGTGTAATAATACCTGCAGCTTCCCTAGCTTCAGTTTGACCAACCATTCCATCGCCAATAAACTTAGCTTTCAATCCCTCAAGACCTAAACCCATAATGTGGGAATGGGCTGAAATTCTCTCCCAAGCAACTAAGCCTTCAGGAACCTCACGAATTCCAGACATGTAATCACCAAGTGTAATTAATTAGGGGAAGAGCTTAAAAATTTATTTACCCACAGCTTCATCTATCCTATTTTCCCATTATAAGTTATTTAAAGAATTATTTATGTGTAGGTTAGATTGAGTTATTCTAACATATTTCACAGATGAAAGAATAAATGTTTACAGTTAGATGTTGTTTATAGCTGATTGAAAATGATGCATCGATTTAAAACCTATTAAGTGTAGATTTCCAACATAAACGTTTTTTAAATACTTCTTAGCTACTTTGTAACATTCAACAACTTGTTTCAATGGTGTTATGGGCATGTCAACCATCATGAAGTTAGGATAGAAGACGAGAAGACTATAGGGTATTTCATCATTTATTTCACTTATGAATAAAGCTATTTTTTCAACCTCATCTACATTAACATATTCAGGTACAAGTAGAGTTGTAGCATTTAGAACAGGTATATTTCTTCTCTCCGGATAGTATTTTTCAGCAATAAACTTAAAGTTTTCATATGCTTGCCTATTCGAGACACCACTTAACGCTATACTTAACTTCTCATCAAAACATTTAAGATCAAACTTTATATTCCCACCAGATATGAGAGAAAGCTCAGATGCCCTTCCTACAAGTATCCTGTTCCCACATCCATTCCACTCAAAACATATCCTAACAATTCGCCCACGACATTCCTCAAGAATCCTCCTAGAAGCAGCTATAGCAAATGGTAAACTAGGCTCAGGAGAGCCTCCAAAATAACATATGCAGGATATCGATCGATCCCTAACAACATTTCTAGTAAAGCTTTCAATACTAACCTCATTAGCTTCAAATAGATTCTTATGTGAAAAGTTTTGACAATATAGACATGAAAAGTTACAGCCATAAAAGAAGATAGCATAATTATAGTATCCATATTCAGGACCATTGGTGTAGGCAAACTTAGGATAGCCAAGCCCAGTGCCTGCAGGACAAAAATACGCTGCACAACAATTCGTTACATGAGGATCTTTATACGCATATAATAAAGCCCTACTGCTTGTAGCTTTACTTTGAAATCTACCATTAACATTAAGTCTTAATCCACAATACCCCACACCTCCGGGACCAATAATGCATTGATTTGAACATATAGTGCATCTTAATCCCCCACCATCTCTCGGAGGGCTAATAGGTAAGCCATACATAGACCTAGCCTTAAAATGAGCATGACGAATATACGGTAATGCTTCACTAAACCTATTAATAATACACTCCCTACACACCTTAAGAATCTCCGATATACCTATAGATTCTCCACCACATACTGAACACCTCATCTTTCTAACCCTGCTGAAATAAATAGTGAATCACCAGTATAACTTAACAGTTAAGAATAAAACTTTACTATTGAGGTGGTTTCAAAATATTTAATTTTTCTGTTGCTTATTTTGTTTTATGGAGTTTCGTGAGTTGAGTGATGAGGAGTGGGTGTTATTTCATCCTTCCTCCCACCTAAGCCTAAGAGG
>Ga0080004_1107903_pt1 | contig 58836 bp, 53 predicted proteins | sample WasSprMetagenome_FD_69207 | JGI IMG/M metagenome (GOLD analysis project Ga0080004, IMG submission 69207) | Sulfidic aquatic microbial communities from Washburn Spring, Yellowstone National Park, USA - WS (SPADES assembly) (version 2) | ecosystem: Environmental > Aquatic > Thermal springs > Hot...
GCCTCCATATCGTTTCATAGAGAATTGCAAACTTTATATTTCCTCTTTTCACAAGGTCTGCATTTAGAAAGTAGTACTTCAGCGCTTCATCTTGATAATCTTTGCCTGACCACTGTATGAGGAACAGGTCTATCCCATGTCCTGTAGCCCAGTCGATGTGTTTATTGATTATTAAGATATCCTTTGAGGAGTAATTACCAAGTAGTGGGAACACATCGCCTTTATAGCTTTTCCAATTATCACCCTTGCCCCACCACAGAAGATATAAAACACTCACTGTAATATTATCTTTCTTTGCAATGTTCTCAAACTGCCTTATATAAGGGGTCTTAACTTCAGCAGTTCTCTCATTTCCAGCAAGGTCTCTGACGAGGGCGACTATTTTGTATTCTCTTCCTCCGACTATGTCTTTTATTTGGAGTGAGAATTTCTCTTCTAGGCTGTCGAATTTCCCGTCTATGGGTGTCAGGTTGTATACTCTTTCCTTGTCTGGTGGGAAGACTTTTGGGTAGTCTTCTGGCCTCATCCCGTATTTTTCAATCATGTAGTAGTACTCCACGGGTATGAATCTGAGCTCCGCGTAGGCTATTGGTGTCTTGTCGTCCCTAGCTGTGAATGTCACGTTTATGTCGTATATCTTGTCTAGGACGACCCTCGTTGGCGTCCAGTTCAGCCCGACTATTTCTAGGCGTGAGGGGTTCACGAACCTGGCTTCGAAGAGCCTCCGCTCAGCCTCGCTCACAATGTTGTCTGAGAGTATCTGGCCTAGCAGCCTCGCCACCTCGATGGAGCCTCTCTTCTCCCTGGATAGCGAGGCGTAGAGGTCTACAAGCCCCCTAGAACTCTCATTAAAGTCTTCAACGTTCTTGAAGAGGAGAGCCTCCTCCACGGGTAGCTTCCCGAGAGCGTATGCAAGCAGATAGTTTGGCCTGTACGGGTCTGTCCCATAAACCCTCTCCAAGTAGTCAGGAATACCGTCACCATCAGAATCAACAACACTCACATTACCTGTAGAAGTAGGCACAGAAACATTCACAGGAGCCTCTACGGGGGCACGCCCACCAACAAGAAAGCGATAGGCGAGAAGCAAACCAAGAACAAGCAAAAAGACAACGGCCACAACAGCAAGCCTCCTCAAAGAGGATCGCCCCAATGATACCTTAACCAGATGAAATGATTTAAGGCTTTCCCATGACATTGCCGAGTAGTTACCATGCGGAGACAAAAGACCAAGGCCTCATAATACTCCTCGCTTAATGTTGTCTCCAAGGGTTATTGTATTAACAAACCAGAAAGCGCCCGCCGAGGACGCAGTTCTTAATGGTTACCAGGGTGCTCCACAACCTTTGCAAGTGTATCAGCATCACCTCCTGGGCATGAAACCATGCTCAGCGCTTACGTCCTTGCCTGTCTCTCTGTCCACTAGGCCTTTCGTGACGGCAACTATTTGAGAGTATCTGGTGTTGTTCTCTAAGTACCTCCAGTAGTTTTCAGCCCTGATTGGTCCAGCCGGTGTAGTGTAGCTTATATCTAGCACGTACCACACGCCATCTATCTTGACCTCTGGCAGGGCATGGTCATAGTCTACGAATGCAACTACTCTAGCCTCGCAACCTAGGACGTCTCTTAGCAGGGTAGTCAGCTCAATCGCGAAGTCCTCGCACGTGCCAGTATCGGCAACGGCTATAAGCTCGCGGGGCACCCACAAGTACCTGTCGTCACCTGGTATCATTAGCTGTCTAGGCTTTGGAACATTAACCCTATACGTGAACATGAAGTTCTTCTTCGTCGCGTTAGCAATGCTCCACGCATTCTCCAGCGTGCATCGTGTCCCGTAAATTTTCTTCATCTCTTCTACTTTGACTGGATAAAGCCACTGCCCAAGAATCACCACACCCGTGTAGGAAACCAACAATATGAGTAACAGTAAAACAGTGACGAAGATAGGTAAATCCCTTATATAGCGTATAGCAAGACCCGCAAAGATGCCAGTAATGATGACTGGAACTAGATAATTTACAGTGAAGATCAGGACTAGCACGCTCCCCTTATCAACAGACACGAAATAGGGACTGCGAAGCACCTCAAACGACACATACATAAAATTCGCGTAGACCTCGTACAAAACAAGCAACATGAAAGCGGAGATAATACCCTCAGATATCAATAATAAAAAATCATGTAAAACGCGTACCCCTTGGATTGTTTTACCAGCCCTTTTCAGGATTGAACCTGGAATCTTGAATTCGATTTTTTCCTTGATGATTACTCTGATTACTCTACCAGCTATCTCCATCATTAAAGTTAGAAGTGCAAGCATGAAACTAAGAACAGCGAGCGGGCCTGCTTCTTTAAGGAAAAGATAAAACTGTATAATTGCCCCAAGAGCAAAGACACTTAAGCTAACATGTTGCCGCCGGACACGCTCTATGCTCCTCTTACCGATTTTTGCTATTCCTGCAGAAAGCCTTTCACAAAAAGCTTTACTGACCATTACCGCACCTCACAAGTATTTGTTTGTAGGACCTTCCTAAAAAGGATAGCCAAAGGAATAATGCTTCCCGTAAATTCCTGAATTTGAACTGGAACTTTTCCCGTAACCTCTTTTTAAAATAATCCTCTCGTTGAGAAGTTTCATAAATAATTTTTAGTTTACACATTGAGAAGACATTTACAGAAAGCGGCATGCATTTGCTATAAAAGGTGGTACAGGATAGCGGGTTCTCTTTTTCCGGGTTTTATTTTTGGAGCTATTCTGTTTTGGGTTTGGCCGCTCGAGCCCGCACATGTGGGCGTGTGACCAGCGGCGTTTGTCTGGGCCCCTTGGGCAACATGTACCCCTTGGGGCTAAGTGTACACGCCGAGCACGAGGGATGAACCCGCATCAGCTGGCTCGGCGTGGGAAAGGGGGACCAGAAGGGTGGGCTCCGCAGAGAGCCGAGTAGCCTACAGCACGCCTGCGGCCCGTCCCACGAAAACAAGTCTTTTTTTCCCTCTCCCCGCCACTCCCCTTCAATGGGGGAGCCCCCGGGCAGGGGGTGGCAGCGAGCCCAGCCGCGCATGGGGGACCCTGCACGGCGAGGGCGATGAGGGTCGCGCACCGCTATGGGAGACCCTGGCGGGCGCGGCTAGGGGAGGGGCCAGTCGCCGACAGCCACTGGACACACAGCCGCATGATGCCTGGCGGGCCAAGACACTTAGACTCTAGTATATTCGCTAGCATCCACTAATCCCCACGAATGTGCCCGTCCCGCCGGCCCGGGGGGCAGGCTGTGCCCTTGCCCCCGCGCCCTCACAGGGCGCCCCCGGAGCCATCTGATCCGGGGTGAGCGGCTATGGGCATAGCCGAAGACCCCTTGGGCTGGTGGGCGGGCCGCGACAGCCTCTTAGAAGAACTACGCCGCAGAGCACAGCTAGCCAGCAACCAGCTAGGCGACCTATTCGACGGGCATGCCAGATACTTCCACGAAACGACAGAGGCCATAATAGATGAATTCGACCTGCCGTCCGAAAAGGCATACCTGTTGCTGGACTTCGCCGAGAAACTCGTAGACTGCCTCTACAGGGCATACCCACAAGCCGAAACAAAGCTACAGAAACTACAGATAGCACTAGAAAGCAACAACGTCAAAGTCGAACTGGGTCCACGCGCCAAAAAGACGCTGCACATCACGCCAGAAGACGAGAAATGGTACATCATCGCAGTGCGACGCAGAGAAAGAAAAAGATGGATTTTCAGTCTGCCAATACACGGAGTAAGCACTGAAGCCGAGTTCCCAGACTTGCTCAGCCTATCCAGCCAAGACCTCCACTACTTACAGGCGGGATGGCGGGCAAGCGACGAAGGAGAAGAGAGCAGCTCGCCTAAAATGGAAACCACACAGACATGGCAAGTGTTGGCATGGGTCGCCGTCCGGTCAGGCCTTCAACAGATTGCCATACATAGATTAAACCTAAACATGAAAAAGCCTAGCCTCAGCTGGCTGATAACAGCCAAGAGCTGGAGACAACAGTGGCGCACACCTGAAGGCAAAGTGCTTGCGCAGAAAGAGGCAGAGCAACATCCACTAGGACTGCTTACATGGTACCTCGGAGACGGCCGCAAACACAAACGCGACTACATATACAAAGTCGGAAACGACGACAAATACAAGTCCAAAAGCATCGTAGCAGACATAGTCAAAGAAGCCTACAGAACCCGCTACGGAACCCTCCTCGACATTATCGAGTCCGACAAATGGGCAACACTCAAAAACCTCCAGTCAAGATGGAACCCAGTCCACGCAGAACTCGCCGGCTACACCTTCCTACTATCCTGGATCGGAAAACTACAGGCATCAATCCAATTCAAAACACAACAAGAAGCACAGAAATGCATAGAGGCCCTAAGAGAACACGGCATCACACAAATAAGAACAGCGCTAAGCAAGAAAAAATACATCCGAGTATACTTCACCACCAGCGAAGTACTAAAACTAGCAGAGCAGTACCAGGAATGGCGCAGAGCCCTAAAACAGCTGGCAGAAAAACACAACCTAAAGCCAAGAGGACCAATAAAAAGAAGGCTACTCGAGCTCGCGGAAAACCCACCCCTAACCCTGCATATGACTAGCACGTTGGTTACATTACTCAAAACCGGCCGAACCTTGCAACTTCATACACATACAATGCAAGCCGTATCCGTGCACCCAGTCCCTAAAGCAAGCGCCAACCACGGCACCTGACAACGCTCTTCCTGCCTCATACATAAAGCGCCATCATTGTCCACTCGTGACTTAGCTAGACTCTAGAGTGTATAATCGGGCAGAGGTTCTCGAGTACGATAATCCTCAGCTTTTACTATGTCTCAAGCGGGCACCTTTAAGCCTCTCTATGATCCTAACTACTTCCACGTGACCCTCGTATGTCGCATTGTCCAGGGGTGTTAAGCCAAAATAATCCTTGGCATCTACGTCTGCACCATTCTTGATGAGAAGCTCAACTACCTTGGCGTGTCCCCTTCCCGCAGCAAGGTGAAGAGGTGTAATACCATCCATGTTCCTGGCGTTCACATCTGCGCCATGCCTTATAAGCAACTCAGCCACATCAACGTGACCACTAAGGGCTGCACCGTGTAATGGCGTAGCATCATACCGGCTTTCCCTCGCATTCACGTCTGCACCATTCCTAATAAGAAACTCAACCACGCCAGTGTGCCCCGCATAAGCGGCGTGGTGTAAAGGTGTAAAACCATCATTGTTTCTAGCATTTACATCTGCACCGTGCTTAACCAAAATCTCAGCTACCTCTGCATGACCCTCTTGAGCGGCGGCGTGAAGAGGCGTGAAACCCTTCACGTCCCGGGCATTTACATCTGCTCCATACTTAATGAGCAACTCTGCCACACCTGCATGACCCCTCGTGGCGGCCAGGTGCAAAGGCGTAATACCATCATTGTCCCTTGAATCCACATCTGCACCATTCCTTATAAGCAACTCAGCTACATCGGCGTTACCGCCAAGCGCGGCAACATGTAGAGGGGTAACGCCATCATAACCCCTGGCATTTACGCCTGCACCATTCTTGATAAGAAACTCGGCGACCTCAGCACGACCATAAAAGGCGGCAAAATGCAAAAGCGTATACCCCCTCCTGTTCTTGGCATTTACCTCTACGCTACTCTTTAGAAGTTTCCTAGCTCTCTCAACATCCCCCTTTGCTACAGCCTCAAAAAGCTCCTCAACAGGATCCATTAAAAATAACAACAAGACAAGAAACTAAAAAATTTCGCTTAGACCCCCTTAAATCACAAGTCCCCGGAAAGCAACTTTGAAAAACAAAAATTAGAGGGGGCGACCCGGCTTCCCTTTTGAACCACCGTCCTCGGGGTTATGAGCCCCGCGGGATACCTGGCTTCCCTACCCCGCTGGCTATCGATTTTTGCTCATAGCGGGGGGTGGAGGCTCCGGGAAGGGGGTCGCCCCCATTTAGTATCATTATTGGGTTTTTATAAGTTTTTTGTTATTGGAGTGGTGAGAGTACTGGTGTGGGTCCGAATGGTCCTAGGTCTGTGTCTTGTCCTTCGTCTGCTGGGGCTAGGATGAGTCTTAGTCCTAGTGGCTTGTTTTTGGTTGTCTGCGTGTGGTGGAGGTCTGTGAGTATGTTGTGTATTATGTTGTCTTGTGTTGTGTCTGGTATTGGGACCATGTCTAGTCCTGGGACGCAGAATGCTGTGTATGCGGTTAGGTGGCTGAGTTTTAGTTGTCCTTGTCTTGCTAGTTCTTTGAGTCGGTTGTCTTCTGCTAGTGGTAGCATTGTTTCGTTGTAGCCTATTGTGGGGAGTTGTTGGGCTAGTTGTGCTAGTTGGTTGTTTATTTGTTTGATGGCTGTTATGGTGCCTGGTGCTCCTATGGTTACGCCTGAGTGTTTTTCGATGATTTTTGCGACGCTTTCGTCTTGCCATGGGCTTAGTGAGAGGTCTATTCCTAGGAAGTTGTCTAGGGTTTGGTGTGCTGTGTGTGCTAGGTTTGTGAGGGTTTTCTTTAGGTCTTTTGGGGTTAGGGACGTGTATAGGGATGGGTATAGTAGGCTTATTGATGTGCCTTGGGTTTTTGTGGCTGTTGCTGGGAAGTATGGTGTTTGGACGAGTTCTCCGTAGGTGACTGCGTACCTGGCTGCCGTGAGCGTTGATTGCTCGGATAGTTTTCTGATGGTGTCTGCGAGTAGGTTTAGCCTGCCGGGGGTGTATAGTGTTGTGGTGAATAGTTTGGGGTAGGTGTTCATGAGGTCTGCTAGTTGGCTTGGGCTTAGTGGTTCTAGCTGTGGGATGGCTACGTAGTTTAGTTGGTATTTTTCTGCTAGTTCGTGTATTGTTTGTGCGAGTCTTGGGAACTTGTCGGGGGTTGTTGGTTTTGTGGTTAGCCGTTTTGTCCAGACTTCTAGGCGTGTGTGTTGGGCTAGTTGTTCTGCTTGTTGGGTGAGGCGGGAGACTTGTTGTTCTATTGTTTGTGGGGGCTGGTCTTGGTCTATGTGGAGCGTGATGGCTCTTATTTTGTGCCTAGTCATTTTCTTCGCCTATTGTCTGGGTTTCTTTGAGGTAGTCGATTAGGGAGTCGAGGTCTCTGAATATCTTGGTGGTGTAGTACTCGAAGAATGGGCTTGCTGATTCGTGTGGGAAGATTGCGTATACGTGTTTGTTGTGTGTGTAGCCGTACTTTATTTCGCTTAGGACGCCTGGCGAGAGGACGGTTGTGGGGTAGTATACGATTATGAAGTCTGACTGGTTTATGAGCTGGTAGTCTCTGGCGACGACTTGGTCTTTGATGTCTTCGAGTGCCTCGTATATCTGCTTGATTGGTAGGGTGACGGTTTTGTCGGCTAGGTTTATTTCTACGTGGTTTTTGCCGTTTTTCTCGGCGTCGTAGGCCATGTCGATGAGTAGGGAGTCCTCTATTGATATTGGGTCGAAGAGCGCGACTCCTGCTTCTTTTAGCTTCTTTTTGACCTCGTTTTTTTGTTCCACGAATTCTGGGTCTCCTTTTACGTGTGTGATGGGGTAGCTTAGGTAGGCTTTGGGGGCGGGTTTTCCTCCTGTCTTCTTTGCGCGTTCGACGTCGAAGAGTATTTTTTCTAGTGTTGCTGGGTCTTCGTGTCTGGGGAAGATGTAGTAGGGTTTCCTCTGGTACTCTGCGAGGAGCCTGGTTATGAATGCTTCTTCGTCGCGCCATATGAGTATTTCTTTGAGTGTGAGTTTTCCGCGCCAGGCGTTTGAGGAGGCGAGTGCGGCGTAGATGTAGTGGGCGTTGTCGATTATGTTGATGTAGACGTCTGGGGAGAGCTTGTTTACGTAGTGGAAGTTGAAGGCGTGGAGGAGGTGTTTTTTCCAGCGGAAGCATACGTGTGTGCTGATTGTGGCTACTTCGCCTTTTTCGCGGATTTTTTCGACTTCTTTTAGGATGTCCTCGAATGTTGCGGCGCGTAGGTACTCGAGGGCTAGGGGGTCCATGTCGAGGATTTTTCCGTCTGGGATGTTTACGCCTAGTTCTCGTGATTTCTCGTACATTTTTGTTCCGACGTCGATGATGTGTAGTTCCTTGGCGCTTGATGATAATTGTTGTAGGAGGTCGAATCTGCCGCTTCCACTTATCCCTGTGACGAAGACGACTAGGCTTTGGGGGTTCACACTAGGCTTCATGGGCTTGGAGATAAAAATTTAGCTGTGGGGCTGGCTTTGCAGGGTTTTTGCGATTTTTTCTCCGTCTCCTGTGAGCCTGTAGCCTATGAGGGGTTTCCCGCTCTCGTATATTAGGGTGGGGACGATTAGCCTCTTCCCGCTGAGCTCGCTGATTGCCCTGCTGAATAGGTCTTTGGGTAGGTTTACGAGGTTGAAGAGTGATTCGTGATCGGTCTCGCCTCCGAGTGTGGCGATTGCTTGTAGCACGGAGATTCCCACTTGGGTGATTCCGGCGGTTGGTTGTGGGGGCGGGGTTGCCTGTTGTGGTTGTGGGTTTGGCTCCCGTTTCTCGGGCGCCTTCGCGGGCGGGGCTGGCGGCGTGGTGATTGGCTTTGCTAGGGGTGTTTCCCTGGGTGGTTGGGCCGGCCTTGGTGGCCTGGCTACTTCGACTGTTATTGCTGGCCTGATCCTGGCTGGCTGGGGCATTGCGCCCATTTCTGAGAGTTCGCTTCTTGCCTGCTCGTAGACCACGTCTGGGGAGATGTAGTACCTGTTGATCGCCACGAACACGTCCCTGGCCTCGATGATGCTCTTCATTTTTAGCCATTCCAGCACTACTCGTCGGCGCTCGATTTCCGAGTAGAGATCCTCCACCTTCTTGCCTGTTTTCTCCGAGATGAAGCGCATGTGGTAGCTTTCAGCGACGATGGCGTGCCTGTCCCTTATTGGGTCCCACCTGACGATTTCCCGGTACTTCTCGTAGTCCTCGACTTCCCAGATGTGTTTTACTCTCCTCGCAAACCTGCCGTCGGGCAGTAGGGTTCTTTCGGTCAGGAGCGCTATGTTGAGTGATGGGATGTATGTGGGGGAGACGTTCATTGGCGGGCTTGTTAACCTCTTGATGGCTCTGTCGAGCGAGTCGGCGTGCATGGTGGACATGCCGCCGTGGCCGGTGGACATTGCCTGGAAGAGTACGAATGCCTCCTCGCCTCGAACCTCTCCAACGATTATGTAGTCGGGTCTGTACCTGAGCGAGATTTTGACCAGGTCGTAGAGGGAGATTTCGCCGACCTTTGATTCGCCTAAGCCGTAGCTTTCCCTGCTGACGAGCTGAACCCAGTTCTCGTGCGGCAGGTTTAGCTCTGGCGTTTCCTCGATTGTGACTATTTTGAAGCCTGGTTTGAAGAAGTTAGTGATCGCGTTGAGGAGTGTTGTTTTTCCAGCAGCGGTGGCTCCTATGACCATGGCGGTCATCCTGTTCTCGATCATCAGCCAGAGGTAGGCTGCGCTCCATGAGTCGAGGTTTCCGGAATTAATTATTTCAACTATCGACATCGGTTTTTCCCGGAATTTCCTGATGGTGAATGTGCTTCCACGTGGGGAGACCTCCTCTCCATAGGTGGCGGCGAGCCTGTGCCTGCCGGGGAGCATTGCGTCTACTATTGGGAAGGCTGCTGAGATGTGCTTCCCAGACATGTGTGCGAGTTTGACTATGAATTCCCTCAAGCGATCTCGGCTTCTGAAAACTATGTTCGTGGGTATGCTTTCGTAGTCGCGGTGCCACACGTGGATAGCCCGGTCAACGCCGTCGCAGCTAATATCCTCTAGTTTGTAATCGCGCATCAGGACCTCTATGGGCCCGTATCCAACGAGGTCTCTCTCGATGTAGTAGATGACTTTCTTCCAGCTCTCCTCGGAGAGCCCCCTGGCTACGCCCCTATATTTTTCGGCAAGCCTCCTTGCCTCGGAGACTATGTGCTCTCTGAGCTCTACGTCGAAGGATGCTGGGGGCTCTAGTTCAACGCTGAGTATGTCGATGAGCTTGCCTAGCGCCTTTTTCTCAGGCCCCGTCAGCTGAACCTCCTCTACGAAGTACGCCCGCTGATTCCCGGCCTCGGGGATTTCAACTATTTTAACTTTTGCAAAGGGCTCGACCACCCAGTACTCGTCGATGACCCTGTACGTTTCCTGCACTGGGAGTAGGACTACCTCCTCTGCTTCCTGGACCTCGGCGATTTTTTCCTTTACCTTCTTCTCCTTTTTGATTTTACTTGCCAATTTCTCCTCCCTAACTGCTCTCTAAATATTTTTAGATTGCTAGTTTTAAATCCCTTTCGTTGGCGCATGTGAAACGCGTACGGGGAGTCGTGTTCACGCGGTCCGTTATCATGCGAGAAAGCCGGATAACGCCTGCACCTGGGGGGAGTGCTTAAATAGTGGTGCTAGCGTCTTGGTACTGGCTGTGAGGAGCCTTGCGAGGTCTGATGTTGTGAGGAGTCGAACCTCGCTGAGCCTTCAGGCGTGAGCTATGCTCATGACACTTATCCACGTTATCCGTTGAAAGTTTTCAAGTGCTTGTACACGGCCATGTACTTCAGATTGGTAGCCCTTGCTTACTCGAATTTGCGGCCCTTTTCGGCGAGTACTTGCGCTGTGCTGGACGAGGCTGGTTTACCTGTGAGACGGGGCGCTACGTGAGCTAGCGGAGGGCGGAGAATATGACGCTTCATAGGTGCATGTGTCTCACGGCTTTATGGCGAGTACCCCGTATTCTTTTATTACCTTTCTAACGTGGAAACCCGCTCGTCTAAGCCTCTCTGCTACCCCTCTTTGAATATGTATGCCTCTGTGTTTTCCTGGGGCCCCGGTGTAGTGGAAGAGTACTCCTCCCCTATCCATAACTCTGAATAGCTCCCTGTAGAAATTCTCGCTGTATAACTCGCCCGCGAACGAGAGTACAGGTGGGTCGTGCAGAACCTTGGTGAATGTTTCTTCTGGGAGCTGTTTGACTAGTTGGGCGGCGTCTCCCAGCAAGATCCTCACGCTGCTTAAATCCTTCGAGTATGGATTATGCTCAGCTATTTTTAGCACATGAATATCCTTTTCTACGGTTACTACCGTAGCTCCCCGATAGAGGGACTGCAGAGCTGTATAGCCGAGGCCCGTGCAGACGTCGAGCACTAGATCGCCCCTCTCTACGCCTAGAAGTTTCACTTTTAGGCGTGCATCGTCCAGCGGGGTGGTTCGAGAAATATTATGCATATGCACGCCGTTTATCTCCAGGGTCGGTGCTATTTTCTCCCCCAAATATTTGAGCTTGTAGTAATTGTTCTCCCGGTACTCTACAACGTATGCTCCCCGCGACCCTACATGTAGAAACCTGTCACTGTCTATGATGCGCCGGAGAGCCTGTCCAGGAACAGTGTAGGATTCTGCTCCGTGGTAGATTACAAGTGAGTCGTTGCTTTTCTCAGCAATAGCGTCTTCAAGCCCCACATTAACTGGTACCTCGCCTTTCCCCCTCAACTCTAAGAGCCTGTGCGCGGAAAATGGGCTAAGCAGTATTCCCGGGACACTTTTAAATGAGTATTCCTGCATCCTCAACGCTCGCTATGATTATACCCCGTGCTGTGTTAAATACATGTGGTGGGCCCGCCGGGATTCGAACCCGGGACCACCGCCGCTCCCAGGTTGTGTGTTTCCTTGTAAGGGCGGCATCCTACTAGCGGAAAGTCGACACAATTCCACCGCTAGACCACGGGCCCTGGAGAGGCTGATGGTTTAGATGCTTTGTAAAAGTTTAAAAAATGTTTTGGTGATAGCCTTGTGTGTCATTTAGGGAGCTCTACGTGCATGGTGTGCATCCAACGCTTTTTGGAGTGAGGGGGGATTTTAACTCGGCAGAATACGTTGTTATCGGTGTGCCTTTCGACTCTACTGCTACGGGTGTCCCTGGACAGAGATATGCTCCGAAGAGTATAAGGGAGGCTTCCATAGAGCTTGAAACGTATCATCCTGGAACAAACGTTGATGCCGAGGAGCTGGAAGTATTCGATGCTGGCGATTTACCCCTAGTTACGTGTACAGACGTGCTGGTGAAAACTGTTGGAAAAATTGTGGAAGAGGTTTTCGAGTCTGGGAAAAAGCTCATAACTATAGGGGGGGACCACTTTGTCTCATACCCCGTTCTCTCCACTCTTGCTAGGAGGATTAGTAACCTGCGTGTGCTGGTATTTGATGCCCATTTGGATCTGCGAGACGAGTACCCCTTCGGCTGTAAATTTAGCCATGCGACTGTTTTCCGCAGGATCCTGGAGGAGAACAGGAACGTTGAGGTGGCATACTTTAAGCCGAGAGGGTGGAGCAGGGAGGAGTACACCTACGCGAAGACCTCTCCCAGGGTTTTCATCATCGAGGAGGAGGCTCAGGTGGACGATTGGTTGGAAAAATCTGAGAGGGTTTACGTAACCATCGACATAGACATTGTTGACCCGTCTTTTGCCCCGGGGACTGGGCTGCCAGAGCCCCTCGGAATCACGCCTGAAGACTTAGGGTGCATCGCTGGAAGAATATTTTCGCTGTACTCAAAGAGGATTGTAGGGTTAGACCTAGTGGAGGTAAACCCGCTCGTTGACGTTAACAACATAACTTCAAGGCTTGCTGCTAAGCTATTGATGCACGTGTTAGTGAATATGGCCCGCAAATCAGGGCCGTAAAGTTTTTAGCTCAAACCCTGGAGCTCTGGCTAGAGCATATATGGAGCTCTCAAGCGAGGCTTACGACATTAAGATATATAGGTGTTTAAGGTGTGGAAACGTTTTCAGCAGAGAGGATCAGGAGCGCTTACCTGGGGTTAGGTGCCCCCAATGCGGCTTCAGAATATTTGAGAAAAAAAGGCTCCCCGTGCCTAAACGCTTGCAGGCAGTTTAGCTATTTTTGTACGAATGAGGGACCAAGTATTCGAAAAATTTATATTCCGGCGTTAGTAATCTCTTTCTTAGCGTACGGGAGAGAATGAGCGCAGAATTGCTGGATAGCATATTAAAGGGCGTCTTCAAAGAGCAACAGATAATCAGAATACGGGTTGAAAAAAGGAAGGGACACAGAGAAGTAACAATTATCCAGGGACTCGACCTCAAGGACCCAAATCTGAAGAAGATGGTCTCCGAAATGAAGGCAAAATTTGCATGCGGTGGAACGATCAAGGACGATCACGTTGAGTTGCAGGGAGAGCATAGGCATAGGGCGAAAGAGTTTCTTGTGGCTAACGGTTTCCCAGAGAGCAACATCATTATTGAGTAGGCTGGCTTAAGAGCGGGTTTGCAGAAAAGAAAACTTTTTTTATCATGATTGTATCTCTAAAGCATAAAAGTGAATATACATGAGTAACGACTCGGATACTGTTGCTTCCGAGCTTGCTGAGGCTATTGCTAGGATTCAAAAGGAGCTGAATGACACGCTTCGAGAAATCTGGGCCAGGCACTTTTCTCTCTACCCAGAAAAATTGAGATTGCTGGATCCACCCTACGACGTTGAGGACAGGGGAGACTCACTGGTAGTGTACGTGGATCTACCCGGCTTTAAAAAAAGCGAGATTAAAATTAGGGTTACCGAGGATTCTCTAGAGGTTTTTGCCGAGAAAAATGAGGAGAGAGTAAAGGAGGAAGATTCAAGGAAGTATATTCAGCGCCAAAGACTTTACAAAAATGTGTACAAAAAGATTGCTTTACCAACGAAGATTAGACCTGAGCAGGCACGGGCTAGAATTGAGGACGGTGTCCTGATAGTTAGCATTCCGAAAAGTGGCGCAGAAAAAGAGGTAGAAGTAAAGGTAGAGTAGCACTGGCGAGAGTGAAATGAAGATCGATAGAATAATTGTTAAAGAGGTAGTAGAGAATCTTTACGTGCTGCGGGTAAATGATTATGAGACGAAATTTTTCGAGGGTTTATGGGAGATTCCCGAGGGCATATCCTACAATGCCTACCTCTTAAAAACAAGTGAGGGGGCTGTGCTATTTGACGGCTGGAAGAAGGTTTTTTCAAGCTCGTTCATTGAGGGGCTAGTGAGGCTTGTTGATCCTCGCGACATAAGATACGTCGTTGTACATCACGTGGAGCCGGATCACAGTGGTAGCATCCCGGCTGTAATGTCTCGCGCGGTCAACGCTACCTTGCTGGGGCATCCTCTAGCCGGAAAAATGGTTTCTGCCTTCTATGGGAGCTATAAATTTAGACCTGTAAGCGACGGTGAAAACCTAAAAATTGGCGAGCATACTCTTAGATTCATTTACGCCCCGTGGCTCCATTGGCCCGAGACTATATTCACGTACCTGGTAGATTTGAATGCTCTTTTGACGTGTGACGCATTCGGCTCTTACTCCTTGCCACCTGTCTTTGATGATGACATCAATGACTTGGAACAATTACGAGTCGCTATAAGGAAATACTACGTGAACGTTATTGGGAAATATTCTCAGAACGTTCTGAGGGCTGTGGAGAAGCTGAGAAATCTTGGGATTTCACCAGCGATTATAGCCCCTTCCCATGGCGTGATCTTTAGACGCGCCCCTTCAAGCATACTGAAAGAATACATGGAAATTGCTCAAGGTATACCAAGTAAGAGTAAAGCGGTAGTTGTCTATGCATCTATGTACGGCTTTGTCGAGCAGCTGGTAGGCATTGCAGCCTCATTTTTGGGGGAAAGAGGCTTCCAAGTTAAAACCTACCGTTTCACGGATACTCATAGGGACAATGTATCAGACTTGTTGGGAGACCTTTCCGACGCAGCGGTGGCTGTGATTGGTGGTGGCACGTACGAGGCTGGCATCCAACCACTGCTTAAATACACTCTGGCGCTGATAACGTCCAAGCTGAGTTACAGGGCTAGCAATCTACCAGTGTTAGTATTATCGAGTTATGGATGGGGGCCCGTGGCTGGGAAATTGATTCTCGATGAGTTGAAGAACAATGGTTTTTCAAGGGTGGAGATTGTTGAAGTACCGGGGCAGCCTCAACGAGAACATGAAGAAAAAATCAGGCAGGCAATTGAGAGGCTGATTTCCTAAATTATCAACACGTTTTTATTCCCAGAGTTAGAAGTATTTGATGTGGAGAGCTTCAAAGAGGGTATACTTAGAGTAGTCTCGAAAATTAAGACATCGGTTTTGCTGGACACAAAAGAGCTTGACTCGATAATCCGTGAGTTGCAGCGGGTCTTGTTGAAGGCGGACGTTGAAGTAAAGCTGGTGCTAGAGATCTCGGAACGTATAAGGAAGAGATTTTTAGAGGAGGAGCACCCACCAGGCTTCTCTAAAAAGGATGTGCTGGTAAAAATCCTCTATGATGAGTTAGTTAATCTCTTGGGTGGCGAGACAACCGAAGAATTAGACGTAAAGCCCATCCCCTATAAAATAATGCTGGTGGGCATTGAGGGGTCAGGCAAGACGACGACTGCTGGAAAAATAGCTAACTATTATAAGAAGAAAGGCTATAGGGTTGGGCTCATCGCTGCTGATACGTACAGGCCAGGAGCATACGACCAGTTAAAGACGCTTGCCGAACTCGCGGGTGCAATGTTCTACGGCGACTCTCAGGAAAAGGACACCGTCTCGTTGGTCAAGAGAGGAGTAGAGACTCTTCAAACTGCCGGCGCCCAAGTCATAATAATTGATACAGCCGGGAGACATAAGGATGAAGATTCGTTGATGGAGGAGGTAAAGGTCCTCTACAAGGAACTAAAGCCGGATGCAGTATTCCTGGTCGTAGATGCTATGCAGGGCAGCGCTGTGGCCCGCCAGGCACGTGCTTTTCGCGAGGCTGTACCCTACGGTTATGTAGTTGTCTCAAAAATGGACGGTTCAGCTAAAGGCGGTGGAGCACTTTCAGCCGCAGCTGCCTCTAACGCCAGAGTTCTCTTTATAGGCGTCGGAGAAAAGATAGACGACTTAGAACCCTTCAACCCAAGAAAGTTCGTAGCCAGACTGCTTGGCATGCCAGATTTGGATGCTATTCTTCAAAGATTTGCTGCGTTTAGCAGATATGAAAAAGAAAGAGCCAAAGCCATAGCGTCTGGCAAAATAACGCTCCTTGACTTAAAGGAACAGCTGGAAAACTTAAGAAAACTTGGTCCCCTCTCTAAAATGGCCGAAATGATGGGGCTACAAGTGAAGATCACGGGAGATGAAGAGATGAGTGTGGAACGCTGGATCAACATCATGAACTCCATGACCATGGACGAGCTACTAAACCCAGACATTATAGATGCCTCAAGAATCAGAAGAATAGCAAGAGGATCTGGGGTCACTCCACGAGAAGTAAGACAACTCCTTGAAGCCTACCAGAACATGAAAAAAATGATCAAGCAATTGTCGAGGTCGCGAAGATTGGGCTTTCCGCATTTACCATAGAAGCTGCCTACTAATTGACAAATCGCTTGCAGATATTTTGGAATAAGTTATGCTTTTCAGCGTTCCTTTAATATCGTAGTTGCTCTTCTAGTATTGAAATTTTTATTCGACAATTGCCATACGTGAAGAGTAATAAGCTACATCGCCTCTTAGCATAGAATAGTTTTTATACATTTTGCTGGTTATTCCATTCATGGGAATAACAGTTTCAGAACTTAAAGGCAAGCAGGTCTACACGCAGAATGCACAACGCGTAGGAGAAATAGTAGATTTCGGCTTCAAGATTGGAGAGACATCCCCTTTCTTTGTAGTAAGAACCCCTTCAGGCAAACCTCTTGAAATTCCTTGGAGTAGCGTTGCTGCCGCCAAAGACATAGTGTTGCTGAAGCCAGACTTCCACGTCCCGGAGGACTTGCTCGTATCCCCAGCACTGCCTGCTGTTACAGCTCAACCTGCACAGGCACCGCCGGTACAACAATCCCGCTTCTCCCTTTTTAAAAGAAGTGAACAAAAAATCTGCCCCCACTGCGGCCAACCCGCCACATGGATACCTCAATACCAACGCTGGTACTGCTATAACTGCCAAAAATACATAGACTAAGGGTATTGGTAAAAGCAAATTTCCCAAAGTCAATATAACTCTTTTTGTGCTGCTTTGTCGAAATTTAGTCAGCATGATAAATGCCCCCACAATATTCAAGCAAGGGTCAACCCCCCAGGCCAAAAGGGAGAACTAGTTCCCCCGCAAAAGTATTTAAATACCTCCGAAGTAATTTTTTGAGCGGTGCGCGAGGCATAGCCGCCAGCAGAGAGCGCCTCAAGTTAAAGGCGGTGTACCGCCGGTAGCTGTGAAAAGGCGTGTTGCCTGGCGGCTATAGCGCACCGAGCTTTGCTATGCTATGATTGCAAAGTTAAAATACCTGTGTCTTGCTGCTAGATTTGAGGGGTCTGTGTATGGGTGGTTTACCCGTTTCACCTAAGTACGTCATAAGAGCTAGAATAGAAGTAAAGGGTAGTGTGGAAAAGCATGACATTATTGGAGCGATTTTTGGACAAGCAGAGGGAATGATCGGAAATGAGCTTGACTTGAGGGAGCTTCAGAGGCTTGGAAGAATAGGGAGAATCGAGGTGAACATTAAGCAGCAGAATGGCGGCGTCGTGGCTGAAGTAGAAATACCGACTAACCTCGATATGGCTGAGACTGCAATTATAGCGGCAACGATCGAGACTATAGATAAAGTTGGTCCTTATCCAGCTAGGAGCGAGGTTATACTGATTGAGGACGCTAGAGCCGAAAAGAGGCAGAAAATCATAGAAAGGGCGGTTGAGCTTTACAAGAAATTACAGGAAAATATGCCTGAATCCAGGGAGCTCGTCGAGGAGGTCTTGCGTCGAGTTCGAGCCGCTGAACTAGTCGAGTACGGAGAGGAAAAGCTCCCAGGAGGGCCGGACGTAAAAACTTCGGACACGGTAATTCTAGTAGAGGGGAGGGCAGACGTCTTAAACCTGTTGAGGCACGGTTATAAGAATGTCTTGGCTCTCGGGGGTGCCTCCCTTCCTTCGAATCTAAAAGATCTTCTTGCCGATAAGAAAGTTATCCTCTTCGTTGATGGGGATAGGGGTGGCGAGTTGATAGCTAGAAATGTTGTAAACTCGCTTAAGGTTGATTTTATAGCGAGAGCTCCTCCGGGTAGGGAGGTTGAGGAATTAACAGCGAAAGAGATTGCAAGATCTCTGCAAAACAGCATTCCTGTTAAAGTTTTCCTCGAGGAGTTGGAGAAAGAGAAGAGACAACAAAAGGAGAAAGAGGTGAAAGCTGAAGTCATAGTACCACCCACGAAACTCATTAAATCCATGAAGAAAAATCCGGAGGTAGCACAGGAAATAGCCGTTCCCATGGGGGTTTACAGGAGTATTGATGAACTAAGAGGTACGCTTGAAGCAGTAATATATGACGATGATTGGCAGATTCTCGAAAGAGTGCCTGTGAGAGATCTCGTCAATAAGCTAAAAGAAATGGATAAAGCAGCTCATGTAGTGCTTGACGGTATTATAACTCAACGTTTAGTAGACGTTGCATACACGAAGGGGGTTAAAACCCTCATTGGAGTACGTATAGGCGAAATAATTAGGAGGCCAGACAACACCGTTCTGGCTACATTCTCGTCTATTAAACCAGAGACTACACTTGAGGCGACAAGCCAAGAGAATAATATCCAGCCCAGCTCTGAAGACCAGAATGTGCCCAGTGACGAGCAAACTAGCGCCTTCTCGTGACTTTCAAGCTCAAGGAATCGTCAAAATTAATTAAGGACTGAAATATATTGTTCCATGACTATGAAGACACTGACCTGATCGGATTTCGTGAAGACATGGCACCTCCACTGAGTCGCTTCTCTCCACGCGCCATATAGGTAAGTTTATAAATGCTCCAGTTAAAGTGAGGGAGGGGTATTGATGCCTAGAGTAGTGATTTGCTCGTTTTGTGGTCAACCGATAAAGCCTGGACAAGGAATAATGTACGTGAAACTCGACGGTACAGTTGAGCGCTACTGCTCATCCAAGTGCTTTAAGAGTGCTGTCAAATACCATCGAAATCCTAGGCGCCTCGCGTGGGTCAGAAAGGCAAAGCAAGTTACCGCGCGCAGGGCTTAAAGATATTTGCTCAATAAGGTCCCGTACCCGCTCCTCCCCCGAGGAGTAGAGAGTTCGTTGAGCCGTTGAAGTGCTTCATCCTGGTGTACTAAGTGCGCGCTAATGTATGAAGCTCAGAGACCCCGTGAGGCACGGCGCGCACCGACGCATAAGAATTATAAACACCAGAACGAAACACCCGAGAGGGCTGCAAAATAATGAGTCAAGACAGTAGTAATAGGTCTGCGCAAAAACCTGGTACTTTCGTCCGCTCACCGATAGTAGTGGTTCTTGGGCACGTTGATGCTGGCAAGACCACCTTGCTCGACAAGATTAGGGGTACTGCTGTTGCAAAACGGGAACCCGGGACAATGACGCAGCACATTGGAGCCTCCTTTCTCCCCTGGAAAGCCCTAGAAAGTATCTGCGGGGAATTACTAGACAGGATAAAGGCTGAGATAATTATTCCAGGCTTCTTAGTCATAGACACGCCGGGACATGAGGCCTTCTCCAATTTGAGAAGACGTGGTGGCAGTATTGCCGATATAGCAATCCTGGTTGTGGATGTGCTCCGCGGATTAGAACAGCAAACTTTTGAGGCCATCGAGATTCTGCGGGAAAGAAAAGTTCCGTTTGTGGTGGCGGTAAATAAGATTGACAAGATCCCTGGGTGGAGAAGCTTTCCAGAGGCGCCATTCGCCGAGTCTCTTCGGAGACAAGAACAAGCTGCCCAACTAAGGTTAGAAGAGCTACTGAGCTATATTATACAGCAGTTTAATTCGCTTGGCTTCCGGGCAGATAGGTATGATCGTGTTCGTGACTTTACAAAGGTTCTCGCGTTAGTGCCCCTAAGCGCCTTAACAGGCGAAGGAATCCCAGACCTTATGTTAGTCCTCGCCGGGCTTGCACAGAGATACTTAAAGAAAAGACTTGAAGCCAGGATCACTCTTGGTAGGGGTGTTCTCCTCGAACTGAGGGAAGAAACTGGATTAGGCACCACGGCGACATTGATACTCTACGATGGTGTAATAAAGCGCGGTGACTTAGTTGTAACCGGGGGAATTAATGGTCCCCTAGTTACGAGAGTTCGCTCCCTACTGATGCCTAAGCCCCTAGATGAGATGCGTTCGCCAGAAGACAAGTTCCGGGAAGTCAAGGAAGTTGTAGCTGCGGCAGGAGTAAAGCTCGTCGCAGAGAAGCTGGAGGAAGCTATAGCGGGCGCTCCCCTCTACGTAGTTAGCAGTGAGGAAGAAATCGAAAAATTTAGCAAGCTTGTAGAGGAAGAAATCGGGGGAGTAAAGTTTGAGAAAGATATCATCGGCGTCGTCGTTAAAGCTGACACCTTGGGGACACTTGAAGCATTGATAGGTTTCCTGAGGAAAAACGGCATACCGATACGTGTGGCGGACATAGGTCCCGTCGCTAGACGCGATCTTGTCCACGCATTGATGGTCAGGGAAAAAGACCCGTTATATGCAGCAATACTTGCTTTCAACGTGAAAATCCTTCCAGAAGTCAGAGAGGAGGCCGTGAGCCATGGAGTACCCATCTTCCAGGGAAACATCATGTATAAGCTCGTCGAAGATTTCCAATTGTGGTACCAGGCACAAAAGGATCAAGCGATTAAGGCTGCTTTTCAAAAGTTGACCCCTCCTGCCGTAATTCAAATACTGCCAGGTTACGTGTTCAGGAGGAGAGACCCAATTATTGTCGGCGTCAAGGTTGTTATAGGTCGTATCCGTAGCGGTGTGCCTCTAGTAACAAAGACAGGTAGAGAAATAGGTGACATAATGCAGATCAGAGAACATGACAAGGTCTTGGAGTTTGCCTCCGAGGGGGCAGAAGTCGCAATCTCGATTAGAACCAAAGCAATGGTTGGGAGACAGGTAAACGAGGGAGATTACCTTTACTCAAACGTTCCTGTTGATGAAATAAATACTTTGCTGGAAAAGTACAGCAAATATTTAAGTGAGGGCGAGCAAAACTATTTAAAGAAATTACTAAGATTTAAGATGGGCTTCAGTAATGCCATAGAATTTCCTTAGCATACAATCAGGGGGATGATGAGAAACGCCTGCTGATGAAGAATGAGGAGTAGGAGTACCTCTGAGGGGGTGCCTTATGGATTAAAAATAAAATTCGAGGTTCACTTGTCCTGCTTCTTCAATACTTCCCTCTTCTTCGGTTTCCTCTTTTGAGGCTTTCAACTGGCTCTTAATTGCCTTTACAAGGGTTTGACCAAAGCCCGGTATGCGTAAGAGCTCTTTTTCGTCAGCAACGGCCAGGTCATAGATGGATTTATAGCCTTGCTCGTAAAGCTTTCTGGCTCTGACCCTTCCTATGCCCTTCAGTGCTACGAGTTCTAGCAGCTCCTCTTTTACTCCGTGGGCTATTCTCTTGCTGAGTATGCTTAACCTTAGGGAGTGCCCATGAAAGCCTAGGATCTCAGCTATTTGGGAAAGGGAAAAGGCTATCCATTCAGCCGTTTGAGTTAGCGAATAAATGTCGCCTGGACCGACGTCGTATTTTTCGACGATTTTGTCCTCCGGGACTTCGTTTACCCAGTCTTCCAGCAGCAAGGCTGTCTTCAGATACGAGAGGAAAAACTCGTATTCTACCTCATCTTGCGGTGCCTGGTAGGGGATTTCTTTGCTCCTAGACTCGAGGACTTCCTCTAAGTACTCGTAGTCACCCCTTTTAACGCCAACGATCGTCATGTCTGGCGTTTTCGAGACTAGGAATAGGTAGCCCAGTACTTCTAGGCTCTGGCTTTGTTTAAATGCTTTAATTCCCTCCAAAGCTGTTTCCGGGTCTATGTAAAGCTCGGCTATCCGCTTACCAAGGAATGTTGGGTAGAAGTAGCCGTCCCTCTCCTCTATTAAGCCTCCTGCTATCAGCTTTTGCAGATTTTTCCTGGCCAATGGGAATATGCTTAAGGTGCCGTACCTCAGAGAGAAAAATGTTCTTTCTAGAAATTTCTCTAATGCGTTCATGCTTCTCATTCTATCGTCAGTTGAAATAACTGCAAGGATCTGAGACCTTAGAGCTGGCTCGGAACCTAGCTGGGACTGAAGACTCTCGGGCTCTGAATAAATATATTTTTTGAACAAGTATTCTACCTCCTCAAAGCTTCTTGCTATGAGGACCGCCTCCCCTTCCCTGTCGTATTTTGGCCTTCCTGCCCTCCCAGCCATTTGCTTATACTCCATTACGGGGATGCTTTCCTGGTAACCCAGTTCAACATTGTATCTTCGGTGGTCAGCTATTATAACACGCCTAGCAGGCAAATTTACTCCAGCAGCCAGAGTAGGAGTTGCCACAACGACCTTTAAGTGCCCTTCTCTGAAAAGTTCCTCGACAATTTCACGAGTGTCGCTTGATAAGCCTGCGTGGTGAAAGGCTACCCCTTTGGGCAACAGCTCGGCAAGTTCATGTGTCAACTTATCTGCGTGTAGTGATGCAAGCCTCTTAGAGGCGCTCTGAAGACTCTTCCTTGAGGACTCTGACAAAAACTTTCGGGATATACCTGCGAGCTTTTTTGCATCAGTACTCGCCGACCTGCGAGTGGGAGAGAATATGAGCACCTGGCCGGACTCCTTTAGTGTGTCGTATGTGAGACTAACGACGCTATTTCCCATATTTTCAATCCTGCGTGAACTGCCGTCTGAGAAGAAAATGTTTTCATCGTAGTACACTCCTTCCCTAAGAATTACCGGTCTCCAATCGACTTTCACGGGTTTGGCGTCGAGCCACCTGGCAACATCTTCAAGGTTCCCAATAGTGGCGCTCAGTCCCAAGATTTGTGGCCTAGGATCAGATATTAGTATGCGGGTCAATAGAGCCTCTAGTGTTGCTCCTCGTTTTTCTGTCCCCAGTAAGTGGATCTCGTCGGCAACTACAAGCGTCAAACTAGAGAACCATGGAGCATTATGACGAAGAAGGCTGTCCGCCTTCTCATTCGTTGTCACTATGACGGGATACTTCCCAAGGGATGGATCGGCTGAATCATAATCTCCGGTGCTTAAGACAGTTTTATAATTGAATGCTCCAAAAAACTTCTTGAATTCCTTGTACTTCTCTGAGGCTAAAGCCCTCAGCGGAACTAGGTAAAGCACCTTACCTCCCTCTTTGAGGTGCTTCAATGCAGTTAGTTCAGCTACCAGTGTTTTCCCGGAGGCGGTGGGCGCACTAAGCACGATGTTTTTGCCATCCAGCACTCCGCTCCTTATTGCCAGCGCCTGAGTTGGATACAAGGATTTTAAACCTAGTTCTTCAAGTTTGCAGATAACCTCCTCAGAAAAGTATTTCGAGAGTAAGTTGCGGATGCCTAGATCCTCCATGAGGGGTCACTCGGGCACGCTGCTAGAGTGTTACAACTGTGATGTAACCCGGCCTAGGGGTCATTATTTCCCCATTATCCAGTAACTTGTCTATAACTTTCTTTACAAATACCTGGTCAATGCCTCTCTTCTCAGCTTCACTAATCACCTCCTCCACCTTTACGGGTTCGCCGTTGTTTTGCTGCACGAGGTTCTTGATTATATCTATTACCGCCAGCATCTTTTCGCGTTGCGACTTCGGCTGTCCGGTCATTATTGTGTCAATGTCTATAGTCTTTGTCTGAGTATCGATGCCCACGTTTCTCAAAAAGTACTCCATGAGACCGATGGCTACCTCGGCATCCTTTGCAGTAACAACCTCCCTTAAATGCATTCTAGCATGAGCCTCAGATAACCTGATTAATGCCTCTAATTGTCGGGGGGTTATAGCTATCGGAGAGCTTGGATCTTCACTCTTCGACCTCATATTGACATAGTATTCGACAACCCTGTTTTTTGCCTCAGGCGATAGCTTGGGCCTTATATGCTTCCGCGCATACGCTATGTATTTTTTGAGCAACTGTGCACCCAGGGTTTTTTCCAGGGAGGAGGGGTAAGTCTCTCCGTGAAAGTCTACTACGTACTGGGCCAGCTCCTTATCTCGCTCGGCGTTGGGTGTATCGCGTACTACGAATATTAAGTCAAACCTTGAAAGTATCGTTACTGGCAAATCTATGTTTTCAGATATATTTCTCCCAGGAATGTATCTTCCAAATACCGGGTTTGCTGCCGCCAGTATTGAAGTACGTGCATTTAGTGTTGCGACTATTCCAGCTTTAGCTATGCTCACCGTTTGCTGCTCCATTGCTTCGTGTATGCTTACCCTATCCTTTGCCTCCATTTTATCGAATTCATCTATGCATGCAATCCCCCCGTCAGCCAATACCAAGGCACCAGCCTCTAGGTAAAACTCCCCGCTGCTTTTCTCCTTGACAACTGCAGCCGTCAAACCTGCAGCCGAGGCTCCCTTGCCTGATGTGTAAAGGCCTCTAGGAGCTATAGTCGATACGTACCTCAATAGCTGACTTTTTGCTGTGCCCGGGTCTCCTATTAAAAGAATGTGTATATCGCCTCTCACCCTAATCCCATCTGGGTAGACTTTGGGGACCCCTCCAAATAATAGAAGTGCGATGGCTGTCTTAATTTCCCTGTATCCGTAGATAGACGGCGCTATCGAGTTAACAATTACATCCTCGAGATCGCTCCTCCTGCTCAACTCAAGAATTGTCTTCTCGTCTTCTGGAGTTATCTCGACATCTAAGTTTTCCTTAGCAAGTACATCTATGTTGTTTGCCTCAAGATACATGTGGAATATTGGGGGAGCATTCTTCACCAACTTCTTATCCTCCTCCATTTTTAGAAACCCAATAACAGTTGCCCTGTCTCCGGGTCTCACCAAGTCTACTAAGTCTTCCTTTACTAGGACTTCTATCGAGCGGGGAAGCTGCCCGGGTGGGAGTTCTTCAGGTTTCTCCTGTAAGACAAATTTCTGCAAGTCTACGAACTTGCTCTTCTCCGGTAAAAGAACGAATCCGGAGGACTTCTTTCCATTTTCAGAGCATACGGGGCAAATTGCTGGTTTAACTAAACCTTCTCCTTCTTGAGGAACACGCACCTCAGTTCCACACGTTTTACATTTAAAAACGCCCTCTATAAGTTCCTGCTTAACAGGAGAGATCTTCGTTACTATACCTTCAACTGCTATGAGCTTGCCTAAGTGTTTTGCCCTTATGTCGCGAATCTTTATGTGAATGTTTTCTGGGAGCCTAGCAATCCTAGCATGGACAACCTCCACTTCTTTCGAGTACTCTGGAACTTCAATATTGAGTACCTCTAGTATGGCCCTAGAAGCCGCCTCTATGAATTCATATGGGGACTCTAGAAGCGTGTCTGCCAGTTCCTTGTCAAACGACAATAAATCTTCAAAGTCTATAACAAGAGAAGTGCTGTGCTCTATACTCATTCTGCGAATAGCTTCACGATACTTTTCCCTACCGTTAACTGTGAAGCCTTTGAGGAACTCTGTAATTCTTTCAACAAGTGGCAAACTTTGAACAACTATTTGACTAGCCATACTTGTCGTCCAGTACAAACATTTTCATAGACTGGGTCCATTCACTTATAGATTTACAGAGTGATACGTAGAGAATCTGCTCCTCCTTAGTCATCGACGACATAACTTCCTTACTTATACCTGGGTGCGATGCAGCCAATTTAACTATTTTTGTGAGCCGCAACCTTAAGAGGTCGAGGAAAGCTATTCGCATCTTTTCTAGTAAACTTTGAGCTGCCTCATCCCCGGAACTTACCCTTCTCTTGAGCATGTAAAGGTAAAGCTTAAGCCTTAAGTAGAAATTTTCATCCAGGCTGGAGAGCCCATCAGTTTTCTCTTCCATCCAAGTTTGCTTTCTGACAGATGTGAAGTCCAGTAATTTTTCTTCATCAAGCTTTACGCTGCCTTTACCCTCAAGCTCCTTAACTACAACAAATGGCAATTTTACCTTTGTCCCCCTTTGGAGCTTTATCTGGAGACCTCCTGGAAGCTCAACCACGTCGTTTCGGAGTACTATGACATCTACCTCAGCGTCGTAATACAGCAGAGTGCTCGCCAGTATATCAATCATCATGTATCAGAGACGATATACTTCTTTGAGATTTACTGATAGATAATGCTGAAAGTAAAAACGTAATACAGAAGTGTTCTTATGGTCGTTTACAATAGTTGGCTATGTCATTTTTTAGCGTGTGCTTATCTTCCTGGCTTCTCTCTCAGTCTCTCTTAGCATAACTATGTCTCCTATTCGAACAGGACCTCTGATGTTTCTCGTTAAAATCCGTCCTTTGTCCCTGCCCTCTAAAACACGTACCCTTACCTGCGTTACCTCTCCGGTTATACCCGTTCTACCGATAATTTGGACTACTTCTGCAGGCGTGGCATCACTATATCTGTCAGCTGGTTGTGAGCCATGCGTACTCATACGATCGTTCACTAGCTAATAAAGCAATAAAAAGTTTATGCGCTTAACGTTTCTCAGCTTTGCTGCTTAATCTTGATTGTTGAAAGCTCCTTTATGATTTCATTTACGAGACTTGTTGCTTCTCCTGGGTCGATTATGGCTGCTGCGGCAGCTGCAACATTGATGCCTGCTGCTTTGCCTAGCCTCTCCTTGCTTGGAACATAAATGTATGGAACCTTCTTCTCTTCGCAAAGTAGCGGTAAGTGTGCAACCACCTCTGGAGGGTCAACATCGGTAGCAATGAGTACTAGCTGCGCTTGACCCCTCTCGACGGCTTTAGTGGTTTCATTTGTTCCTTTCTTTATTTTTCCTTTCTCCTTTGCCATCGAAAGTGCCTGGTAAGCCTTTTCAGCAAGCTCTGATGGTACCTCAAACTTTACATAAAACGGTTTTTTCGACATGTCGCTCACCTCTCGCTCATTCACCCTAGTAGCTAATTGACCAGCCTTAAATACTTTTTTTGGTCACTTATCATCCATAGTGGCCGCCATAGTGCTTAAGGAGGACATCATCACTTACCTTGCAAGATACCTAGGCATGAAGTATGTTACGAAAATGCTAGAAAGTACAATGACCCCTGGCACCCGTTACTTTCTCCGCGCAAACACCCTGAAGATAAGGCCTGAAGAGTTACTATGTGAGTTACGCGAGCAGGGAGTTAAAATTTATCAACATAGCTATGTTCCAGAAGCGCTCTATGTACCCGTTGAGGGTCCATTTGCCATTAGGAGGCTCGACAAAATCGTCTACGTGGATAAGAGGACGGCTGAAAGCGTATACATGGGTGCCAATGTTTTCGCTCCTGGCATATACAAAATCGAAGAAGCAGAAAAAGGTGATCTTGTCTCGGTCGTCTCGCCTAATGGCATCCCCGTGGCTGAAGGTATACTAGAAATGGCCCCCGACGAGATATTTTCTAAAAGAAGAGGACTAGCCGTTAGAACCGTCAGATCCGTTTATAAGGCACAATCATTTCGGGATACGCCCCATTTTTATGCAGGATACATTTACCACCAGTCACTGCCATCGATGGTTGCAGTTAGACTGCTCAACCCACAGCCAGGTGAAACAATATTGGATATGTGTGCAAGCCCTGGCGGCAAGTCTACTCATGCAGCACAATTAATGCAGAATACCGGAGAAATAATCGCCGTTGACCGGTCAAAGTCTAAGGTATACATCATCGAGGAAAACGCCAAAAGACTCGGCATAAACATTATTAAAGGGATAGTGCATGATGGCAGGTACGTTTCAGAGGTACTCGACAAGGAGAGTGTAGATGCAGTTATACTTGATCCGCCATGCAGCGCTCTGGGCGTCAGGCCTAAGCTTTATTATAACCGGTCTTTCAAAGACATAGTTAAGCTTGCAAACTACCAAAGACAGTTTCTAAGGGAGGCGGTTAAAGTTCTTCGTAGGGGTGGCAGGCTACTATTTACTACTTGCACCATCTCACCACTGGAAAACGAGCTTAACGTCCTCTATGCTTCCGCCGAGTTAGGGTTAAAACCCTTGCCGATATTTTTCCCGGGAGTCAAGTCATCGCTCCTAGGAACCCAGGGTTTACAGTTTGACCCATGTTTGCATGATACACCTGGATTTTTTATAAGCCTCCTCGCGAAAAAATGATTATTGGCGCATAAGCGCTAAGGGGATACGAAGCAAATCCCCAACGACATCAACACTTTCTTTTCGTGCACTCTCAAGTCCATTTTCAGCTCCACACTCATGCGGGCATAGCGCGTGTGCGCGCGTGCTGCTTTGTCGAAATTTAGTCAGCATGATAAATGCCCCCACAATATTCAAGCAAGGGTCAAGCGCGCTAAGGAGCTGAGGTTCACGCTTAGAGTGGTAAAGAAAGATAGCGCCGCTAAAAAAAAGATTTTTTATCCATCCACGTGAATGCCTCTTAAAAACCTTTACGCATTTCCCATACTTTTTACATTTTATAGCTGGCTTTAGTCCTCCTGGGCGGAGCGGCTTTGCCCAGCGCGCTACAGTATTCCCCGCTCGATGAGGCGCCTCTCGAGCGCGCGCGTGACGGAGAAGGACATTGAGCTTTTGGTGGTTAACTACGTTTACGTCGCGCGCGGTGGTAGTAGATGATGGGCGATAGAGGAATGGGCGGGAAGGGGGGTGTGGGGGTACCGAGGTATGTGCTCTTTTACGAGGAGAGGAGCGCAAAGGAGCCGCGCGTCTTCGGTTGCTTTTTTGATGACCCTGCAGAGGTTGATACCTGTGAGGACGCGCGCGCCTATTCGAGAAGAGGAAAAAGCGCCGCGACCAAGCACACGCCAACGTAGCGGCGCACGTGAAGAGCGAGGCTGTCAGGAGGGATATCGGCATCGTGTTCATCGGCTACCCCTGGAACATATCGCATGAGAAGCCTGGGAAAGGCAACGTGAACATGTGGGGTCAGCGGAGGCAGCTGCAGCGGTTGGCAATCACCTTCGAGAACGCCGGCATACCCGTGTTCGCAGTAAGCGAGGACAACACATCGAGGGAGTGCGCGTACCACGGGTGCGAGGTCTTGAGGAAGCCCAGGGGGCTAGTTAGGTGCCCGCATGGGCACACATTGCACGCGGACGTGAACGCTGCCCTGAACATCATGCTGCGCGGGATAGAAGCGCTTGGCATAAGAGCGCAGCTGCCAAGGCGCATAAGGGTACTCAGCTTCCTGGCAACACCAGGCGGGGTAAAACCCATAAACCCATAACCCTGCGATAAGGCGGGGTAACAGATGGCGCGCGCGCTGGTGCACACCATACACGCTAAAAAGCTTAAATAAGTGGTCAAATGTTCTTAGAACAGGTGAGCTGGATGTTCCCTGCTGCTCCTATGGCAGGATACGATAGGGCTATAACGATCTTTAGCCCTGAGGGTAGACTTTACCAGGTCGAGTACGCATTTGAAGCCGTTAAGAGGGGGATGACGGCGCTGGGAGTGAAGGCTATGGACGGGGTTGTACTTGCAGTTGAGAAAAGAAGTTCTTCTCCACTAATTGAAGGCACTGAAAAAATCAAGAAAATAGATGCACATGTGGGCGTCGCTTTTGCGGGTTTATTTGGAGATGCACGCGTATTAATTGATCAAGCCAGAATATACGCTCAGTCCCATAGGCTTGTTTACGGCGAACCCATACCCATTGAGTTGCTGGTCAAGAGAATATGTGACATAAAGCAGGTTTATACGCAACACGGGGGGGTAAGGCCTTTCGGTGTTGCATTTCTGTTCGCGGGTGTAGATAGGGCTGGCCCCCATCTCGTTCAGACAGATCCTGGGGGAACTTATCTCAGGTGTAAGGCCAGAGCAATAGGCGTAGGTGCCCAGAAAGCTCTTGATGTTTTCTTAAAGGATTACAGAGACGATATAAAGGTTGACGACGCGCTGCGCCTGGCTCTTAGGGCATTAAAAGAGGCGATGGAGGAGGGTTTTTCTCCAGAGAATATCGAATTAGCCAGGATAGACGTTTACACTAAGGACTTCAAAATACTTAGCACTGAAGAGGTCAGCAAGCTAATAGGCCAGCTTTAGCCCCCGACCCGGGCATAGACTTAACGTTCTACGGTTTTTTTAAATAGTTGTTCTGAATAAATACTTTCAGGAGGAAGCATGTCAGGCAAGAGAAAACTGAGCATAGCCAGACTAGAGAGGGGAGGAAAACGATACGAAATCTATGTGGATGTTGAAAAGGCATGGATGTTTAGAAGCGGGGAGAATGTTAGCATCAAGGAGATACTTGAGGGAGAATTCGTCTACTACGATGCTAGTAAAGGGCTTAAGGCTTCGGAGATCGAGCTTAAGAGGGTATTCGGAACCTCGGACATTTATGCCGTCGCCGAGACGATTCTCAAAAAGGGAGAACTCCTTCTCACTACAGAGCAGAGAAGAGAGCTGATCGAGCAGAAAAAGAGGCAAATAATTGACGCATTATCGAGAAATGCAGTTGATCCGAGAACAAACGCGCCCATACCTGCTAAAAGGATAGAGCTCGCACTCGAGGAAGCGAAAGTCGGTATTGATCCTTTCAAGCCTGTTGAGCAGCAGCTTCCAGAGGTGGTTAAAGCTCTGAGAGTGATCCTACCAATGAAGATTATGCGTGCAATTATGGCTGTCCACATACCTGCAGCCTACGTTGGTAAAGCCTATAGCGCAGTTGGGAAAATGGGTAAGATCCTAAGGGAAAATTACCTGAGCGATGGATCACTGCAGCTAGAGATCGAAATACCAGCGGGCATGCAGACATCACTTATCGAGAAGGTTGCCTCCCTAACTAGAGGAAGTGGAGAAGTTAAGCTTCTTAAAACTGAGGGCGTATGAGGTGTCTTAATGCAAATATACGTGAAGGATAGGCAAATAGTAATTCCGGGAGAGGCGATCGGTGAACAGGGTAAAATAAGAATTGAGGGGCAAGTTTTCAAGGTAGGCAAGAAATTTTACTCGAAAGTCCTGGGAGTGGTTACTCTGAATGAAGATGCTAAGATACTAAAGGTAATACCTTTGAAGGGAAAGTACTTCCCAGTCGAGGGCCACATAGTCGTTGGAAAAATTATCGATGTAGGCTTTACGAGCTGGGATGTGGACATAAATTCTCCATATACAGCTGTGCTGCCCGTTTCCGAGGTTACAAGCAAGCCCGTAACCATATCAAGAACAGATTTATCGAAAATTCTTGACGTGGGCGACTTAATCCTAGCAAAAGTAATTTCCTTCGATTTAAGCAAGGACCCTCTGCTTACAATCAAGGAATCAAAGCTTGGAAAAATACCCAGGGGCGTTCTCGTCGAAATACCCCCGCAAAAGATACCCAGACTCATTGGGAAAAAAGGCTCAATGATTTCATTGATAAAGGATTCCCTTGGCATCGAAGTAATCGTTGGTCAAAACGGAAGGATAGTTATCGTGGGTGATGACCCGTATAGGGTTGAGCTTGCGGTATTAGCGATAAGGAAGGTTGAGACAGAGGCACATACAGCTGGTTTAACGGACCGTGTAAGAAAATTTTTAGAGGAGAGGTTGAGAGCATGAGGAAGTGTCCTCCCGAAAGGTTGATTGACGAGAATGGCAGAAGAGTGGATGGCCGCCTACCCGATGAGATGCGGGCACTGAGGATCGAGGCCGGGGTTTTGAGGAATGCAGACGGTTCTGCTTACGTTGAGCTGGGCAATAACAAGGTGATCGCCGCGGTTTATGGACCAAGGGAAGTTATACCAAGGCACGACGCGCTTCCTGACCGAGCGGTTTTGAGGTGCAAGTATACGATGTTGCCTTTCTCCGTGGAAGAGAGGAAAAGCCCTCAACCTTCTAGGCGCGAAATAGAATTATCTAAAGTCATAAGAGAGGCTCTCGCACCCGCCATCTTCCTGTCCGAGTATCCTAGAACAGCCATTGAAGTGTACATTCACATACTTGAGGCTGATGGAGGAACGAGGACCGCAAGCATTACCGCAGGCGCAGTAGCGCTAGCAGACGCTGGTATAGCGATGAAGGATCTCGTAGCCGCCATAGCTGTTGGAAAAATTGGAGACCTATTAGTTCTAGACATAAATGGTGTTGAAGACCGATACGGTGACGGTGATATGCCAATAGCAATGATGCCTAGCAGGGGAGAGATAACCCTACTACAGGCAGACGGCGTGTTTACGCCTCAAGAGCTCGAGGACGCTCTAGCATTGGCGCAAAAAGCTATTCAAAAGATTTATGCTGAACAGATCCGTGCACTGAAATCAAAGTACGAAGCCGTAAAGGAGGGTGAATAGACGTGTCCGATGAAAGAGTATATTTACCATCGATTAAAAAAGACATTATTCTCACGATGCTCGCGAAGGGCGAAAGACTTGATGGAAGACGCTTTGATCAGTACCGGGATATAAAACTTGAAAAGGGCGTTGTAAAAAAGGCGGACGGCTCTGCGCGTGTATTTTTAGGCTCGACACAGGTAATTGCAGGCGTAAAGTTGTCAGTTGGTAATCCATTCCCAGATGCGCCAAATGAGGGGGTACAAATAGTCAACGCGGAATTATCCCCACTTGCTTCTCCCTTCTTTAAGTGGGGCCCCCCGGGAGAGGAGGACATCGAACTGGCCAGGGTTATTGACAGAGGCTTTAGGAGTGCGCGAATGGTGGATCTTTCAAGGCTGGTTATAATTCCGGGACTCAGGGCCTGGACACTCTATGTAGACATATACCCCCTGGATCATGGTGGAAACCTTATAGACGCCGCTGGTCTTGCTGCTTTGCTCGCCCTTTTAGATACGAAGGTTCCTAAGACGGCGGTAGAGGACGGGAAAGTGGCTATCCTGGACGAAAGGGATCCATTGCCAATAACATCACTCGTAACTTACGTTACAATAGCGAAAATCGGTGAGTACTTGATACTGGACCCTAGTCTCGAGGAGGAACTTACAGCTGATGCAAAACTTACCTTCGGCATAACGAAAAGTGGACAAATATGCGCAATACAAAAAAGCGGCGAGGGTTCTTTTAAGCCAGACGAAGTAGTCAAAGCAAGAGACTTGGCCCTAAACGCGTCGAAACAGTTATTTGACGCGGTCGAGAAAATTCTTAGCAGGCAAGAATAGGATAGTGGCGATGAGGGCGACGCTAAGTTTATATTTAATGTCTAAAGTGTTCCCCGGTGCAAATAATGGGTAAACATACGAAGGTTGTTGGTCCCGCGGGGCGGTTTGGATCACGTTACGGCTCAACTCTTAGAAAGAAAGTTGCCGCTATTGAGGCTAAGATGAAGAGCAAGCATAAATGTCCCAGGTGCCAAGCTGTCGGGACTGTTAGGCGGCTCAGCATCGGTGTATGGTACTGCAGGAAATGCGGCTACAAGTTTGCTGGAGGCGCGTGGCTACCCAAAACCGAGGCTGGGAAGACATTTACACCCGAAGAACTAAAACAAATGGGTCTCTAGCACGTGCTCTGAAAATATTCTCGCTAAACAGGATACTTCTCTAGGTGTAAGCTCCCTAACCCTTTTCTCGCTAGAGACATTACACCTGTCCAGTAGTTCTTCGGCTTCTCTCCGATCCACGAGTAGTCCATGTTCAAGCGCCTTTACTATCTTCCTGTTTATGTAAGGAAAAACCCTCCTGGTAAATTCCTCAACAGTCCTTATCTCAGCAAAATTCCTGTCACTCCTCGGCACCAATCTCAAAAAGGATGTATACACCTTCGGCCTCGGGTAGAAGGAATAAGGCGAAACATCAAACAATTTCTCCACGTTATAGCATAACTGCGCAATCACACTTAACCTACCGTAATCCCTCGTGCCTTCCCTTGCAAGCACACGCTGCGCAACTTCTCTCTGAACACCGAGAAAAGCTTCCACTAGGCCCGCATCATAACACAGCTTGACTATCAAAACCGAGGAAATATTAAAAGGAGTATTCGACACGACAACGTGCCTCGATAGGCTGTTTTCGAAACAGGTAGCATCACAAAGCACAAGGTCCACATTAATAATCCTCCGCCTCGCCAGTTCTTTCTTTAAGAAATCCAAGAAAACCTCATCAACGTCACAGCCATAAACATACTCCGCTTTTCCAGCCATGTACAGCGTCAAACTACCCACACCGCTCCCAACTTCGTATACAACCTTTCCCTCAACCAAAGACGCGACCTTCTCAGCTACCAAGTCATCGACTAAAAAATGCTGGCCCAAATGCTTCTTCGCCTTAAGAGCCCCAAGCAAACTATGCACATAGCCCCTAAGCATCCTATAAAGCCTCCACCCAAACTTACCTGCCAGTACGAAAACTTTTCAACTCAACCTCCTTAAAAAAGGTATTTTGTGAGAACAGCTCTCGACTTTTACAAAACCACCGTGATAATGAGCACCCAAACCTTATGTAGGATTTCCAGCACCTGGCGCGCGCATAGATTACGTTACATAGAAAAATCACAGCACGTGCTGATTTCAAAGACGAGGCACTAGCGTGCCGATACCTCGCAGGGCATCCAAGCACGCATCCATGCATCATTGAAAGGACAGCACAGAACAATAGAGACTGGTGCCCGCGAAATTCTAAAATCGGCAGAACGCTACCCAGAATAGAAAAAAAGCTGTAAAAATATGCAGCAAAGAAAGACATGTAGCCAAAAGGACCCACAACGAGGGGGCTACTTGACCTCGCGGAAAACCCACCCTACCAGCAACCTAGAAAAGTGGAGGCCCTGGCCGGGATCCTCGCCCAGCCGGTGTAACCGGCCGGGATTCGAACCCGGGTTCGCCGGCTTGCTGTGCATACGCTCCACAGGCCGGCGTGCTGCCACTACACCACCAGGGCCTCCGGTGCATGATTAATAGTCTTGTCGAAGTTTAAATTTTTTGTGAACAGGAAGGGCTCGCTGTTTAAATGAAGACCGTGTATGATGAGGGGGTACTTCTTCCGGGTTTTTTTCCTTATGATCCTCAAATGTTGTTCCTGAATTAAGGTTAATGTAATAGTTTGGAAATAGTGTGGCATATGGCGCCGGGGCCGGGATTCGAACCCGGGCACCCAGGAACGGGTAGTGGATCTCCATTGTGGCCTCTTTGGGCGTCCACCGCCTTAGTCCACTCGGCCACCCCGGCTAAGAATTATAAGGCTTTGGTAAATTAAAAGTTTTTCGCGCGTGGTGCATACATTTTTATTTTTTAAGCAGTAACGTAGTCATTAATGGACAGGAAAAATGTTGTGATTGTTCTGGGTCCAGCTGGCTGCGGGAAGACCTCTCTCGTAGCAAGCTTTGGCAAGTGGATGGAGAGAACGCAGTTTATAAAGCCTGGCTACGTCAACTTAGACCCAGGGGCCACCTTTACTCCCTATAAAGTCGACGTGGATATCAGGCGCTATGTTAAAGTAGAAGATGTAATGCTTCGTGAAAAGCTTGGCCCTAACGGTGCGCTGATAAGGAGCATTGAGATTGCCATGAACCACCTTGACGATGTTGTTCAGCGGATAAGTGCTTTAGAGCGGCCTTACATACTCATTGACACACCTGGGCAGATGGAGTTGTTTCTTTTCAGGAACTTTGGAGTTGATTTTGCAGAAAAAATGAGAAGTATTGGTAATTTGATCGGCATAGTTATTTTTGACCCCATGCTTGCTTCCCGCCCGCAAGATATCCTCTCGCTTAAGCTCTTAGCAACAATTGTCCAGTTACGCCTATGCATGGACGTTATCCCAGTGATAAGCAAGGGGGACCTAAATAGGGAGGCGAGAGAGAAGACTCTGAAGCTTTTGTCATGCCCCGAGTTGCTGGCGGAGGAAATAAAAACTGAGAGAGGGGTTCTAGGTGAGTTGTCTGAAAAAATCATCCAGGTACTAGACGAGTATAAGTTTGCCATGAGAATCCCTGTGGTTTCCTCGCTTACATGGGATGGTCTAGAAGAGCTTTACGACATGGTCCACGAAATTTTCTGTGCATGTGGTGACCTGACCTAGCACTCGCTGCGTGGCATCGAATATGCGAGGCACGAGTGATCATGTGCGGCGCGCGCCAAGCCAGGACCTGCCATGGCTTTGTCGTGGCCATTCCTGGTCTACCCTTGTCGTCGCACTCGTCGCTTGCACGCCACCCAGCCTGCAGGTAATATAGTTCTTCGCTGGACAGGTTCAGTATGCCTGGGAATTCGGCTTCGCTGCTTAGCGCGCGCTATATGCCGAGATTGGGGAGAGGGTTAATAAGCGCGCGCTACACCCTCAAGAGTAAAACCCATAACCCCTGCGGTAAGGCGGGGTAACAGATGGCGCGCGCTAGGGCTCATCAAACGCAGCTTTCAATACTAGGTCTGAGAATAAGCCTTCTTCCACATTTTTTAGCGGCACTCCTATTTCGATAACTTTAGTCCTGCCGTAGCGACCAAGGCTGATTACTCTCGCGTTAATTATTCCTGACACGTCAAGCTCATTTAGTATATCAGTAACCCTTCTGCTGGTTACAGGTTCTATACCGATTTTAGCAACCAATTCTCTATACTTGTCGTAGACTAAACCCGTAGTGATCGTCTTTACACTGCTGTCTCTGCTCAACAAGAACACCGCTGCCAAGACGAGCTTGACGTGCAGAGGCATAGTCTTGATTATGTCTACAGTTAGATTTTTCTCTATTTCATTCCGGGCCTTATCAACATGGATATCGGTTACTTGACTCGAGCGTTCTCTTTCGGCAATATCGGCTGCCTTAAGTAAAATGTCAAGTGCCAGCCTGCAGTCGCCATTTTGCCGGGCAGCTATGGCTGCAACTTTCTTGATGACCACATCGCTGACCACACCCTCATTGAAGGCCTCCCCAGCTCTCTGCCTTAGTATGTCCTCCAGCTGCACTGCGTTGTAAGGTGGAAAGACTAGCTCTTCCTCGCCTAAGCTGCTTTTGACCCTAGCGTCTAGAAACTCGGTAAACTTTAAATCGTTAGTTATACCTATCACGCTCACCTTCGTACTTGACAACTGCTCATTTATACGTGTGAGGTAATACAGCACATCATCACCGTTTCTCTTGACCAGATTATCCACCTCGTCCAAAACAACTATCAGTATCCTCCGCCGCTTTTCCAGCCCCAGCGTAATTCTCTTCATCACTTCTCCCAGAGCGAGACCTGTGAAGGGGATCTTTATCCCGAGGAACTTTCCTAGTTCAGCAAGAACCCTGTAACTAGTATTATTCTGCCTGCAATTTACGTACACGTATTCTATTCTACCGCCCCCCCTCTCCATCAACTTCCTGAGGACATGTTTGGTTACTGCTGTTTTTCCAGTACCTGTCAAGCCGTAAATGAACACGTTAGAGGGACGGCTCCCGTTAATTGCAGGAGCAAGAGTAACAGCTAACCGCTTGACCTGCTCATCTCTATGAGGAAGCTCCTCAGGAACATAGTCAGGCAAGAGCTTCTCTCGATCCTTGTAGATCCTCGACCCCAGGTATTGCTCGAATATCTCCTCAACAGACATTATGCTTCTCCAATTGATCCAGTAGAACCAAGCCTTACATTATGCAAAAACTTGCGCAAAAAAGAAATTATAAAGATATGACTACTTTAAGACCACTTTTGTTAAGCAGCTTTTATGCACCAGAAAACTTATAAATTTAAATAAGCGTGCTCCCCCGTCACCTCGGGGATAGTTTTTGCTGGAGGGCTAGTAGCCTTCTGCGCGCACTAGCACTACCCAGAGTGGAAGGAGAGCTCTCAAGGAGCTGGCACAGAGAAGAAACATAGAGCCCAGAGGACGTTTAATGAGGAGGCTACTCGAGCTCGCGGAAAACCACCAAAAGATTTAAACCCCAATAAAGATAACCAAACCCTTGGAGGGGGCCCCGGTCGTCTAGCCCGGTCAACCTGCACGGCCGACAGGATACCGGCCTTTCGAGCCGAAGATCCCGGGTTCAAATCCCGGCCGGGGCACCAGAACACGCTTTGCCGTAAGCCTAAGCATTCACTTTTTCTCAAGAAGACCAACGCTGGTTCTTATAAGCCCGAAAAGGACGCGAAGATCCCTCTTTGAAAACCTAGTCTCACTCATAAGTCTTCTCAATGATAGGTTTAGCCTCTCCCGCTCGACGTCACTGTAACCTAGTATTGATGCAAGCTTGTCCAGGTGCTTGAAGAAAGCTTCAACCTCTTGCCTTGATGGTCTCTCAATTTCAGCCTCACGTACATGGTATTTATTATAGATTTCGTAGAAGAGGATCACTGCGGCATGCGATGCGTTGAGCGATGGATAAGCAGGGTTTGCCTCTATATGGACCACTAAGTCGCACAGCGAGAGCTCCTGCCTAGAGAGCCCCCAGTCTTCCCTGCCTATAACAATCAGCTTGGACCCTGTAGATTCGGCAAGCAGAGTCGCCATTTCAGAGGGTGAAATATACCTCCTCAAAGGTTGCTCGCCCTTGACCCCTGTTGAGCATACTACAACGTCGTGCTGCTCTATGAGATCCATGAAGCTTTCCACAATTTCGGCTTTTTCCACCACGTCTACCGCATGCATTGCATATTTTCGGCTCTCTAGCCCAACCGTGCATCTGGGACTTACTAGGTAAAGCTTCTCAAGGCAAAAGTTCTTCATTGCTCGGGCAATGTAGCCTATGTTTTGCTCGTAGAGGGGCTGAACAAACGCCACTGAAACCTCCTTCGAAATGCGCTCACAGGGGGGTGGTGACTCCTGCCTCTTAGAGCTTTCCACGAGCTTATGGAAAAATCCTTGCTAAAATATTTTAAGCCTCATTAGGGTCAGAGACCCATGGTCGGGGACCACTTTGAGGGTTTCAGGAGTAGCTATAAGTGGCTGATCAGGCTACCGAGGACCAGCATTTTGCTTACTGCAGCTCTTATCCTCGGAGCTACCTCACTAGCTTTTTCTTGGTCAATGAATCTCAGCCTTCTCGACCTCATTAAGTCTCTTATCCTGGGACTCCTCCCGCCAGCGTACCTGCACCTCCTCGGTAGGAAAGTGTTCACGTTTAGGAGGAGCCTTGGTTTGTTTCTCACGTTCCTGGTTTTTCTCCCGATATCACTCCTTATTGGAAAGACTCCTATTTACGCCACGTTATTTGAGTTTTTCCTGGGATTTTTACTCACAATCGCTGTCTACAGCGTTTATAAAGGATTTGTCTACTTTGTTCTCCACCTTGCCCCTATACACATTCTAGGCCTGGACATAAAGCTACATTATGGGTTAGCAGCCTTCTACGCTGCCTCATTACTCACCTTTATAATCATTGATGGCAGGATAAGGAAAGTTGCAGGTGTGAGTGGCATAGGGTTCCTGGAGTCTTTTCTGAGGTACGTCCTCTCAGGCGAGCAGGCTGACGTTGAGTATTACCTGGAAAGAATCTCCACGGAGAGAACTCTTCCCGTACACATCTACTCGTTCTTTAGTAACGGTGAAGAGCTTGGTCGGTTAGTGGTGTCCACAATCCACCCCGGACCCCTGAGAACTCTAGGCAGCAGTACTCTCCCTCAACTAGTTAGGCAATGTTCCAGGACGCCTCTCCTCTTTCTGAAGGCTCCCTGTGCCCACTCCGAGAACCTACCAACAGTCAAGGCAGCCCGGAGAGTAGCAGGGACAATATGCAACGCAAATACCACGCCACAGTCAAGCCGAGCCATTGTAGGAGCAAGCGACATAGACATCCTGGGAATCATAGTCTTAGACTTTGAGGGGCTGCCCCGACTCGCATTTCTCGACCCAAGAGTCATAATGGAGGATCTTCCGCACCGGGTATCAGAGCTTTCACTCGAAGAACTAAACACTGTAACCGTCGACGCGCACAACATGATTGCCCCAGGCTTCCTAAAGATCGACAACAGCCAGGAAGATGAAGTAGCCAAGATAATAGCCTCCCTGAAAACGGCTACTGAGAATAAGATAGCCGAAGGAAGAATCCTTGCAGGCTTCTCAAACATAAACTACTCGGACAATATAACGATTGGTCCAGCAGGGATAACCTGTGCAGCAATGGATATCGGTGGAAAAAGGTTACTGGTGGTAAGCTTCGACGGAAACAACATGGAGCTGGACTTCAAGGCTAGGCTACTAACCAGGCTTAATAAAATAGCTGATGCAGTCTTGGTGGCAACGACAGACACACACATCTATACCGGGCTATATCGGGGGAGAGACTATTACCCTGTAGGCTGGTTCAACCCCGAGAAAGTCATGGAAAGGACACTAAAATGCGCCGAGGACGCCCTAGCATCCATGCGGGAAGCTAGCGTCGGCTACTGGGCCATCCCGGTCAAGGACAAGTTCATGGACGGTGAGAAACTTAACAGGATATCGACGGCTACAAGGAAAAATACCCGAGATGGATTATTCCTAGTGCTACTCGCTTTAGCTATCTCGTTGTCACTGCTGCTCCTTTAAAAGCCTAACGATGGACTCCCACTGTGCATCCACGAGCCTCTGAATCTCTTCAACGTCCTCGTCTTTTAGATGTGCAAATCTCCCCTGCAGCTTTAAGTATTCCCTTACAGGTTTCCTCTTATTCTTGTCGACTAGGTTCTTGCTGGGACCCGTCAAGCTGAACCTTCCGTGGTCAACCTCGTAGAGGACCCACATGCCGGTCTCCACAGCTAAGCGGGCAACCCTCACTGTTAGGCTTGAGTCGTATCTCCAGCCGGGTGGACAGGGGGAGAGAGCGTGTATGTACTTTAACCCGTCCCCAATTCTCGAAGCCTTCCTTATCTTCTCATAGAGATCGTTTGGATAGGCTGGGTTTATAGTGGCGACGTACGGAACCCTGTGGGAAGCCATGATGGAGGGGACGTCTTTCTTGAAGCTAGGATTGCCTAGCGGAGTCGTAGTTGTCCAGGCCTTGTAGGGTGTACTGCCTGACTTCTGTATGCCCGTATTCATGTAGGCCTCATTGTCATAACAAATGTAGATAATGTTGTGTCCCCTCTCAGCAGCTCCGCTTAAAGCCTGAATACCTATGTCGACCGTGCCACCGTCGCCAGCCCACACAACGACGTTCGCGGTTCTTCCAAGCTTGTCTAGCGCCTCAATCATTCCCGAGGCAGCCGCAGCACTGGCAGCGAATGCTATGTGGAGAACCGGGACCTTGAAGGCGGACTTTGGATGCGGCCCTGCTATTACGCTTGTACAGCAAGCTGGTATAACAAGGTAAGTGTTAGGCCCCAGAGCCTTTAGCACGTGTCTAAGTAGCAGTGCTGCGCCACACCCTGGACAGGACGCATGTCCCTTAAGCAGGTATTCTTCTTTTGGGTACATCCTGTGCGACATCTACCTCACCCACCAAATTGTTTTACCCATGTTTTTGGGAGCCTCCCTAACCATCCCCACGAAGTCCTCAGCATACACGTCGGTGCCTCCTACGCCGACCACATAGTCGACTATTCCCACGTTAAGCCCTCTTGAGGCAATGAGCGAGGCAAAGTCTAGACCTATAGGGGACATACTTCCAAACGCAGAGGACCTGGCTGCGATAACTATTGCTTTGACACCCTCGAGAGCTCTGGACAACTCGTTGTATGGGAATGGTCTGTACACCCAGAGCTTTAGTGCCCCCACTTTTTCACCCTCTCTGCGTAAAATGTCAACGGCCCTGAAGGCTTCCCCCATTATAGACCCTATACCAATGATCATTGTTTCTGCATCGTCACACCTATAGCACTCATACGTCCCTGAGTAGTCACGCCCAGCATGCTTTGCGTACCTGCTTGCTGCCTCCTTGAATGCCCCTAGAACTTTTTCAGATGCCTCCCTCATAGCATACCTGACTTCGAGGTACTCAGGTGGGTAGGCAAGGTTTCCATGGGACGCGGGCTCATCACTGCTTAAAAGCGGTTTAAATGATCCCTTAGGAGGTAAGACCTTTGCAGCCTCCTCCTTGCCCAGCACGTATACCGGCTCGTATGTATGGCTAACCTCGAAGGCGTCCCAGCTAACGCACGACGGCAAAAGCACGTTCTGGTTTTCCGACACAGAAAACGCGATGAGGAGTAGATCGTAAACTTCCTGAGCATTTGAAGCAAAGAAGAGGTTCCACCCGCTATCCCTCATAGTGTAGAAATCCGCGTGCTCGCTCCAAATACTCCACGGTGGACCCAGGGCACGCGTCACTAGCCCCATGACTATTGGTAGTCTAGCACCAGAAGCCCACCATACAACCTCGTACATGTATAGTAGACCCTGTGCACTCGTCGCTGTAAATGTCCTCGCGCCCACGCTGGCTGCTCCAATAAGCGCAGCCATGGCACTATGCTCGGACTCTACACGCACGAACTTGGCGTTTAACTCGCCAGAGGCAATAAAGTCAGCTATCTTCTCGATGACTGTTGTTTGAGGCGTTATGGGGTATGCAGAAACAACATCCACGTCTGCGTCCCTCACAGCATATCCAGCCGCATAGTTGCCCGTAAGTAAAAGCTTAACAGCCATAGCTTCACCCCTCCCTCACCATAGTTATAGCCTTAAAAGGACACTCCTGTGCGCACACTCCACAACCCTTACAGTACTCATAGTCTATCCTCACGATCTTATGCAGGTCATCAACCTCAATGGAGCCCTCAGGACAATAAAGCCAACAAACACCACAAAGCTTACACTTGGACACGTCGACTACCGGTCTCTCTGTACGCCAAGACCCAGCAGATACAGCACCAACTGTCGGCCTAGCCAAAAGCTTAACTGCACTTCCTGACATCCTCCCACCCCTTCTTAACAGCCTCAACATTTTCTTCAACATGGGACTTAATAAGACCCTTTACCGCCCCCTCCACATGTGAGAAATCTAGCCCACCATATGCCCTTGCAACCGCGCCAAGCATAGGCATGTTCACCAGGACTATGCCCGCAAGCCTCAGCCCCAACGACTCCGCTACAGAAACAGCATCGAGACAGTAAGTCTCCACTCCGCTAGGCAAGCTAACCTTACGCCCGGCACTATTTACAACTATTTTCCCGCCCTGCTTCAAGAAAGCCTCGACTTTAAAAGTGGCCAGCAACGTGGGGTCTAGAATGGCAACCAAATCAGCACTGGTTACGCGAGCCCTGCTGAGAATCCTCTCACTGGAAATTCTGTTGTACGCAAATACCGGTGCACCCCTCCTCTCAGCACCAAAGAAAGGTATAGCAAGCGCGTATTTGCCGCTCCTGATTAACGCCTCGGCTAACAGAGTGGCAGCAGTCACCGCGCCTTGCCCGCCCCTACCAAGCCAAATAACATCAAATACCGGTTCCATGGCGCTACACGCACAGGCATATCCAGGAAATTTATATACTTTGTCAGGGGGTAACACAGAATGTTACATTTATAGCACTTTATGTATAGATGCAATCCAGAAATTTATATACCTGCCGTTAGTAGTTTATAAGATGATGAAACCAAAAATAATTGTCACTCCCCCGGGACCGAAATCAATGGAGATAGTAAAGAAAGACTCCGAGCTACTCATGCAGAGCTTCATGAGGTGGTACCCTTTAGTAGTGCGGCGAGCCTACGGCGTGTGGATCGAGGATGTTGACGGCAATGTTTACCTGGACTTTAACTCTGGAATAGGAGTAACAAATACTGGGCATACGCATCCAAAAGTCGTAAAAGCTCTGAAGGAACAGGCCGAGAAATTCCTCCACTATTCACTGACAGACTTCATGTACGAGGAGCCGGTTAAGTTAGCCGAAAAGCTTTCCCAAATAACCCCCGGAAACTTCTCAAAGAAAGTCTTCTACACGAATAGCGGGGCAGAGTCTATAGAGGCTGCTATAAAAACTGCCAGAGGACATTTTAAGGGCACGAGACCCTACATTATCGCCTTCATCGGTTCCTTCCACGGGAGAACCTACGGCTCCCTTTCCCTAACGAGTAGCAAGCCCGTTCAGCGAAGGCACCTGGGCCCACTGCTCCCGGGAGTGTACCACGCGCTGTACCCCTACTGCTATCGCTGCCCTTTCAGGCAAAAATACCCCGAATGTGACTTGTGGTGTGTAGACTTCATTGAGGAATGGATGCTTAAAAAGCACGTTCCACCGGAAGAAGTCTCGGCCGTAATCGCTGAGCCGATAGCGGGGGAGGGCGGATACATAGTTCCGCCGCCGGACTTCTTCAAGAGGCTTAAGGAACTGGCCGACAAGTATGGCTTCCTACTCATGGTAGACGAGGTTCAAAGCGGCATGGGCAGGACGGGTAAATGGTTCGCAATTGAGCACTTCGGCGTGACACCAGACATAATAGCAGTCGCCAAGGGCATCGCCAGCGGTCTACCACTAGGCGCAATCATAGGAAAAGCAGAAGTAATGGACCTACCCCCGGGCTCCCACGCCTCAACATTCGGCGGAAACCCAGTCAGCTGCGCAGCCGCACTAGCAACCATACAGGTAATCGAAGAAGAAAAACTACTCGAGAACGCCACAAGGGTGGGAGAATACGCGATGAAGAGGCTAAGAGAAATGCAGACAGAGATACCCGCAATAGGAGACGTCAGGGGCAAAGGACTAATGATAGGCGCAGAACTCGTAACAGAGAAAGGAGACCCAAACATAAAACTACTACAGCTAACCCTCGACACGGCATTCAAAAAAGGACTACTCGTCATAGGCGCAGGCCTAAGCACAATAAGGATTGCACCACCACTCACAATCACACAAGAACAAATGGAAACAGGACTAACCATACTAGAAGAATCAATAAAAGAAGCACAAAGAAAACTCTAAAAAAACCACCCTTTCTCCAGCCCCCAACATTATAAGCACCTACTCCGCAAAGAAAAAATTTATTACCCAAAAACACCTCTAAATACCGACCTTTGGGCCCGTAGCTCAGCCAGGAGGAGCACCCGGCTCATAAGCGCGCGGCGCGCGCTAAAACACCGGGGGGTCCCGGGTTCGAATCCCGGCGGGCCCACCACATGGGAAGTTTCTAATTGCTTCATAGCTTTAATGGTGTCTCGATGACTTCGTCTTCCCTGTATGTTTCTGTATGGTTTTTGGGAAAAGTTGTTTTCTGTTAAAACAACTTTAATAAATTGTTGTTTTCTGTTAAAACAGCATGCGTGATGAAGATTTCCGTTGGGTTCTTGCCGATTAGAAGATGCGGACACTTCCGAGTGTTGTTGAACGAGAGGTCAAGTTGCCCCTTGACCCGACCTATATCGTCACGGTTACGGGTCCAAGACAAGCGGGAAAGACGTATAGGCTTTTCCAGCTGGTAGGCGAGCTTCTGGCGAGGGGTGTGCCGGGGCAACATTCTCTACGTTAACTTTGAGCATGATAGCTAAGGAGGCTTGACGCTAACGATCTCGAAGACATGGTTAAGGTCTACTACGAGATGTTTGAGCCCACGGGGAACCAGCCTGTATACATGCTCCTCGACGAGGTCCAGCTCGTAAACAACTGGTACTGTTTCCTTTCTTGCATACCTAGAGGAAAGAGGCGCAGTGCTACGCCTACTCAGAGAGTACCTTATGTTTGGGGGTTTCCCGAGAGTAGTCCTGGCAGAGACGTCCGAGGAAAAAAAGAAACCTCCTCAAGTCCCATTATAATGCCATATTCTACAGGGACCTAGTCGAAAGGTGCAGGCTGGACCCAGGCGTCCTCGACCTCGTGCTCTCCACCCTCGTCACAGGCGCGACAGGTCTATTCAGCGTTTCAAAGCTCTACAACTTTTCAAAGTCACTGGGATACAGGACAAGCAAAGCCAAACTTATAGAATACGTCGAGTGCGCCAGGCAGGCCTACCTAGTACTCCTCTCCGAGATCTATTCCCCCACAATTAGAAACAGGAAACAGTACCCCAAAAAAGCCTACATAATAGACAACGGTATAATCACTACCCTGAGCACAGAATCTACAGAAAACCTCGGTAAACTAATGGAAAACATTGTCGCAGTCGAGCTAGCCCGAAACAGCTACACACTAAACTACTGGAGAGAATACGGCAAAAGGGAAGGCCCAGAAGTAGACTTCGTAATTACAGAGGGGCACAGACCAAGACAACTCATACAAGTCACCTATGCATCAAGCAAGACAGAAATAAAGCCGGGAGAAAAAGCCGCACTCATAAAGGCATCCATAGAACTCCAAACAACCCATGCACTAGTAATAACCTGGGACCTCAAAGCCCAGGAACAACACGGCAACCTAAAAATAACATACATCCCACTCTGGCTATGGCTACTGCAACCCCAAAAATACCTACCACAACACTAGCCAATAAGCCAGCCCAAGCAAGCTAGACCCAGCCATCCAACAATACAAGAACAAACCAAAGACCCACCACAAGCTCATCCACAAACAAACACCACTAGGACCCCTTAACAGGAAAACCCTTTGCGTACCATAAGGAACATATATAAAAACCTCCCTTACGCTCTCTTTCTCCAAACCACAGTGCGTGCTACAGGAACCCTAACACCGTCCCATTCACACTGAGTACAGTGCTCTCAGAAGACCTTCGCTCCACAACATGGAACAAAAGCTCCTGTAACCTCTCCTCTTAACCCTCTCCCTGTCGCCTAGCCCCGAGAAATAGGAGACAATAATTCCCAGTACCAGCAAAGCTAACGCGCACTACGTGCTAGCTCAGCTTGGGCTGCACAAAAGACAATTTTAAGTGCGTTACCCGTAAACGGCTACTGGCGCGGCTTCGCCGTCAATAGAAGCTTAGCAATATCACTCTTAGTAATAATGCCCACGATCTTCAACTCGTCCTCCACAAGGACCGCGGGCATCCCCCTGCTCAGCATCCTAGCTACACTCCGTATCTTGGTCGAGCAAGAGATGATCGGCAACGGGTCCGACATCACGTCCGCAGCAGTTAAGGCTGCAGCCCTAGCATTTTCCCTAATAAATGCCCTTAAAACATCGTCATCAAAAACCGTTCCAATATTCTCAGACATGTTCTCATTGAGAACCGGCAGCTGGCTGAACCCTCTCTCCCACATGATCCTAGCAACCTCTAAAAGGCTCGTGGATGGCAAGACGTACACCACGGGCTTAGACATCACCTCACAAGCCGTTAGCTCCTCCTCCATGAATTCCTCGAGCGCCTGAAAGATCCTCATCAGCGTAGATACCCTGGGATTCACCTTGCCAGACTCGATCCTAGCAATTAAGCTCTGACTCACCCCCGCCCTCTGAGCAAGCTCGGCTTGCGTCAGACCTGCACGCCGCCTAAGCAGACGTAGCTCCTCCGGAGACGGTATTGGCATACCAAAAAGCAATTAACCTCAAGCATTTTTAACATTTATGGTAGTGATGACTCCTAGCCGGATGACAAGTGATTAAGAGCCTAAAAACTGAGCCGCTCAGAACAGAACCTTCAGTCAATTTATCAGTCGTCACAAACAGGGAAAAGCCCCTATTCAAAATACTCATCCATCAAACTGGGACCCAATCAACAACGGGGGAAAAGATTTAGCTCCTCTTCTCAATAATCGTGAATACGCCCCCTCGAAGCTTGTACCAGAGGAGAACCCAGAGAGCCGAAGACATCAATGTGAGAAGAGCAATAGAGGACACGGCTGGAAAGCCTTCCTGAAGCCCAGAGCCACTCCTCAAAACCACCACAATGTGCGTAAGCGGGTTAAGAAGCAACAGCGCCCTGTAAGGCTCCGAGACGTAAAGAAGCCTGTAGAACACCGGCGACGCTATAATCAACATAAACGCTGAAAACGATAGGATAGAGCTCAGCGTCATCGCCCTCTTCACGGTCACAGCTAATAGAACAGCCAGCGGCACAAAGAACGCATACATCAAGACTATCCCTGCCAGATATACGGGAACATCCACGATGCCCACAGTCCACGCCAATACCAGTGAGCACAGCGCCACCGGGGGCATACTTATCAAGAGCACCGTCACAGCAATGAAGGACGCAAGTATCTCCGGGAAAGACAGGGGCATCAAGTAGTAAGTCTCAAACACCTGCGGCTCAAACATGTTCGAAACGAAGGATGCCGACATTTGGAGCAAATACTGATAACCAACCATCACAACGAAGCCAGTTAAACCCGTAGCCAGGGCTTCGAGACTCCCCTGGGCCATCACGAAAACCACAACCAGGTAAGTCAGCGGTATCAAATACAGCATCAAAAAGTATAGCCAGTTCGCCCTGTAGCCCCTCAAAAAGAAGCCCATCATAAGAAAAAGTGCACGAAGTCTCATCAACGCCCCCTCCCACCACTCAGAAACTCGACAATAGACTCCGTAGAGGGATACTCGAGAAAAACCCTCGCCTCCCTACTCACAGGGCTCAAAGCAAACTCCTGCAAATCCCCAACAGCATCAGCCAGCTGGGCATACCTCGCCACCAGCGACTCCTCCGAAACCTTTACCTCCCCCCTCCTAAAGAAATCAGCTATATCCCCCGGCCTCCCATGATACACCCTTACCTCGACCCCCCTGCTGAGCTCCGACGGCGACCCGACACTTGCAACCAGCCGGCCGCCAAACATGATGTAGATCCTGTCACACATCCTCCTAACCTCCTCGACATCGTGGCTAACAACAATCATGGTTTTACCCTCCCCCCTCTCCCCAAGCAACATTTCCCACGACGCCCTCTTCTTCAAGACATCCATAAAAGCCGTGGGCTCGTCCAGCACATAGAGGTCTCCTCCCTTAATAAGGGCAAGCGCGAGCAGCAACAGCTTCCTCTCGCCCGGTGAAAGCCCCTCCCCCCTTCTATTCCGAATCCCCCACAGACCGAGGGCCTCTAAGACCCCCCTAACACGGCCAAGAGGAACACCATACAACCTAGCAAAAAACTCGCTAATCCCAACAACAGTCTCGTCCGGATAGTAAACAGGAAGCTGTGGAACATAGGCAATCCTCCTCTTAACAACATCCTGATGAACCACAGGGTCCAACCCAAAAACCCTCACACTACCCCTCGTAGGCCTCAAAATCCCCATAACCTGCCTGATAAGCGTCGTCTTCCCGGCACCATTAGGACCCAAAACACAAGCAATCTCCCCGCTGCAGACCCTCAAAGAAACATCTACATTAGCCTCCACACCACTAGGATAAACCTTAGTAACACGATCAACTATCACTACGTCTTGCAGCTCCACCACCTCACGATACCTTGACATCACACATGGTTATTTTCTTCGATATTAATTCTTAAAATAACCTTCTTGCTATGCTTTTTCTATAACTCTTAAAATTACTGAGAATAATATAAAAGCTACCTCTACCATCTTTTAAAATATCTTCTTTTATTATGAGTATCTCTAGAACCATAGCGCGCTAATGCTTTTCTTTGGAAAGTTACCTTCATAGCAGAGTCAGAAAACATAAACAATAGGACTACCACTCCGCGAAGGCTCAACCTCTGAACCGCATGCATTACCATTTATCAAACACATAGCCATACATAGGACTAATTCTATAAGAACGTTCCCCCTTTCTAAATGATTCTTAAGCTTTAGGGGTACATGGCGTAGGAGAGTATGAGTGCATAGCCGGAGGTTACCACTAGGGGTATGTGGAGGATACCGTTCCACCAGAGGATAGCTGGGTACATTAGAAAGTTCACCACCACGTTCCAGAAGCCGATTAGCGCTCCAGCCAGCCCTGTAACTCTCATAGTCGCAATGTTTACCCTGGGATGCATGAGTATAAGAATGCTGAGGTACAGCAGAGTTATCAGGCAGAATGCCAGCCCCCAGGTCCCGCAACGAGATAGAGGGGGTTGAAGTCGGGCATGGGAGTTCTCGGGTTCAGGGGGTACCAGAAGGCAAGCACGGCCAGCGGGACCACCCAGAGCCTTGTCCTCCTCGCACCACGCAAATAGTAGTCGCCCTTCTGGACAACAGCCTCCCACAGCCGCGTAAAGGCTACCAGCAACATAACGATGACGTTGCCCGTAACGATTGCTACACCATACCTATCCGTTATAGCCACGCCCTGCAAAAGGGCAAACAGGACATAGTTTAATCCTGCATACAATGCAAAGACCCTGGCAACCCTGTTCCCCCATATACACAGGGACACAAAGAGAACCAGGGCCACAATGTTGAACAAGGGGTAAAACGGCGCGAGAGAGTGGACAAGCGAATGACTAAGAATATACAGCACCACTTCTCCCGCCTGGGACGGGTCAAAAGGCCTCGTAGCCATCGGCGGAACAAGAGTCCCCACAAAGACAACTAGGACCACGAACCACCACTTCCCCGTAAATTGCTCGAGCATTTTCTGAAAATTACATCTACGCGCCTCGCATTCTATTAGATGACACCATTGTTTAATTCGGCTGCCAGTATATAAAATAAAGAGATCCTCTTATCCTAAGAGTTTGCCACTTGTGTTTACCCTCCTCCTCTAACAACGATGATCAAGGGTCAATATACATAAGACACTCCCTAAATGTAACATTTCATGAACAAAAAGTACTCATAGTTGGGCACTTCATAGACAAACAGTACACAGGCCCTAAAACCCAATCTACCTAGGTAAAATACGCCAGACAAAACAACCGGTATTTGCAGTGCTATTAAGCCGAATAATTTTGATAATGGTAGAATTGTCCAATACGCTTAACATGCAACAAAGACTAGCGCGCGCTTCACAACACACAACTATATACCCATAAAACCCCTAAAGGGAAAAAAAGACTAGTCTATTTACAAGACGCTACATTAAGCAGATGCACCAGCGTCACTCTACCACGCGCCGCTAGCAAGCGCCAAAACGGGACCCCGTCCTACGGATAAGCCGCCTCCCGCTTAAGCGACTGGACCCTGTACCTCGTGTTAGGCTTCGACCCCCTCTTAACAAGCCTCCCCTCACCGACAAGCCGAGAAACATACGTCGACACAGCAGTAACCTTGAGGTCCGGCATCTCTCTAGAAGCAACGTTATGCAGGTCCCGTATACTAAACCACGTACCATCACCAAAATTCTCGACAATCACCCTCCAAATCCTCTCCTTCATGCTCTCCCCCTCCTCCACCCCGCCCCCGCCGGAAGACTTGAGAAGACGCAGCATCTGCAAAACCTGCACCACCCTCTCCTCGCTGATCTCCGACCCCTCAATAGTCAACGTGATCTTCTCCCCAGACCCCGTCGTGTCTTCAATCTTGATCCTAGGCGCCATCAGCAACTCTAACAATAATACAATTGTGGGGTAATATAACCCCAACTCTTAATTTAACACACCCACTCAACAAGCAACCAAAAACGAAAAACAGCTCAATTACATCATATTGACTACCCAGATTACATATACATCCAGCATACCAATATCACTCCGAACAGAAAACGCGCGCCCCTCCACCACTTATGCGCTCATGCTTGGATACACAGCGGCGCCAAGGCATGGGCTACCCCGATACCCATCCAAAAATCTAGAGGATATGTACACGTAGAACTCGTTTATCTTTGCAAAATTTCGGCAGAAGGAGAGCGCCTTCTGGAAGGCTGAAAAGTATATAAGATACCTAAAGAGGCTTTATAGAGTGAAAGGGATGCAGTCGATTACTGCCGAGGACGTTGTCAGGCTCTTTGAGACCGACGCGAGGGCTAGGAAGAGGCTGGCAGAGCTCCTTGTCGGCGAGCCTGACGTTAGGCTGGCAATGATAAATGCTGTCTTGAGGGACGTGGCTACGAAGAGCGACATAGAGGCCCTAGAAAGGGCGACAAGGCAAGATATCGAAGCCCTGAGAAAGGAGACTAGGGAAAGCATCGAGGCCTTGAGGAGCGAGGTCCTGGCCAGGATATCAGTGCTAGAGGACAGGGTCTCAAGCCTCACAGAGAGGGTCTCGAGGCTCGAGGGGGCATTCACACAGCTCGTTGAGAGAATAGGCGACCTGGACAAAAGAATAGACGCATTGGACAAGAGGATCGACGGCCTAGATAAAAGAATAGACGCACTAGATAAGCGAATAGATGGGCTAGACAAAAGAATAGACGCATTGGACAAGAGAATAGACCACGCAACAAAAGTCACATGGGCACTCACAGCAACAATCATAGCAACACTAATAGTCCAACTAACCCTAGCACTCCTAAACGCACTCGGAAAAATATAACAACCACCCACACAGAGATTTTAACCCATACTGTGCCACAGATCTACAACCGAAAACAGCCAACAGCGCCACAAATAACCCATCTACCTGGACCCCCGTCCTTACCACAACAGCAGACCCGCAACAAACCCCAGACAAGCCACCGAACCACATATCCTGCAGAACCCCCATACCCTAATCGGCAATACCAGAAGCAAACATAAAGCACCCACAACCGCCGGCCAACCCTATCCACGCCTCGGGCAGGCAACCCCGCATAAACACCACCACAAGAAACCCCAGCGACCACTTTCCTCACACAATTCCCCGACAACACCCCCATCTATCCCCTCCATCGAAAAGCCGAATAACACGCGTTCCGATATCATCAGCCCGCCAACAAATATAGGGCTTAGTCAACCGAGCACCTATGAACCCTAGCCTCCTTAAAATCAAGAACAACGAAACTCATCTTCCTTCTCAGCGAGTCCCCAACATGGAGAACCACTGCATCATAAAAATCTATACATACACCATTAAAGAAACCCATCGTAAAGACGCCATAATACCTTATATAGACTCAGGATAAGTCCCAGGCTTCTCCCGAACCCTCTCAGCAAACTCATCTATAATGCCGTCGAAGTGATACTTGTATTGCAACTCCGTATAGAAAAACGGATATCCTGCTACGGCTCTCCGTAACTCGCCAAACTGCCCTTCCAAACCGAAGACATCCAAAACATTCTCAATATAATACTTCAGAGCCACATACCAGAAGTCCATCACCCTTTTATGGAACTCCCCATTCAAAAACTCCTCAAGCTCCCTAAGCTTCTCGTCTAAAGTCTTCTCCTCGTCCTGCTCCCCGCCCTGAGAAACACTAGAAAAACCCTGACCCGCTCCAGCGTCTCTCCCCTTAAATTCCTCGCCGACCATACATTTATACCAATGAAAGAACAAGCCAAAAAACCTTACCCTTTTCACTATGCTTCCCTAGCTCGCTACAAGGAAACACATAGCCCACCTGAGGAACTGCCAATCATCCCCTCAAAGACCCCATCACAAATGCTACACCGCACAAACCAAGTAGACAGCACGCGCTCCACGGATCCTCTGTCTCGCTGGCCGCACCTTGTTCAGTTCTAGAGACACATATCAATACCTCGTCTACATTTAGTTTCTGTTTTTTCATAGCGCGCGAAAAGAGGCAAGTCGACAAACAAACAGAGAAAAACAAATAGGCGTATCAAACTAATCACATCCCCTCTCTCCCTGTGTGACCAAAAACGAAAGAAAATATTTTTTTATGTCGTATCAGCCTGCTAGTAGTTTTATGGCTAGGGAACCTCGCATCGGCGGACTCTGGCCTCCCTAAAATCGAGAACAATAAAACCCGACTTCTTTCTCACCGAGTCCCCGACTTCGAGAACCCATGCATCATAGAAATCTATACAGACACCTCCTATGTAACGTATTCCAAAGGAACGATAATATCCTAGATAAAAAGGACAAATCCCATGCATCCTTGAAGCCTCTTTATCCAGACGTCGCATACTTAGCATAAGGTGATACCATAGTTTCGTATAGAAAGACGGGGTTCCCGTTATGGCATCCATAAGCCTGCCAAACTGCTCCTCTAAGCCGAAGACATCAAAAACGTTATCTACATACAGCTTCAACGCCCTGGGCCAGAAGTCCTTAATCCTCTCATGGAACTCCCCATTCAAAAACTCCTCAAGCTCCCTAAGCCTAGCATCCAAATCCTTCCCCAAGCCCTGACCCCCGACCCCAGAAGCACTCTGACCCGCTTCAGTGTCTTTCCCCTTGCTTTCCCCGTTGCCCATACACCTATTCATAAAAAACGAACAAAAAACCTTTTCACCATCCTTCCCCAGCACACAACAAGGAAACACATAGGTCTCATAAGAAAACACCATTCATCCCCGCTCGCCCCCATGCCATCTGGCCAGGAACCCCTAAACAAATCTATTTTTAGGATATTCCTTGGAGGGGCTAGAAAACCTAGATTTTGATAATTCTGACGTCGGTAAAGTCGAGAATAATATAACTCCTCGTCTTTGTTCTTGCATCGTCAATATTGAGAACAACTGCATTATAGAAAGTTATAATGACATCCTTAAAGAAACGTATTGTAAAGGCGTTGTGATAACTTATAGACTCAGGATAAATCCCAGGCTTCTCCCGAATAGCAGAGGCCATATCTACGTAGTCCTGAAAACGTAACTCTCTATAGAAAGCCGCATTTCCCCAACTTATCTCCTCTATCTTGCCAAACTCTTTCTCCAGCTCAGAAATGTCTAAGACGTTACCAACATAATATTTCAAGGCCTCATACCAGAAGTCCTTAATCCTTTCATAGAACTCCCCCTTCAAATACTTCTCAAGTTCTTTAAGCCTAGCCTCCAAATCCTTACCCGAGTCCTGGCCAGCTCCAGTTTGACCCTTCTCGGATTCTTTTCCACTCATACCTTTATCCATTTCAAGCCCAAAAAACTTTTCGTTTTCCTCATCGTCATTGCAAAAACTTTTTAGTCCAATTCCCATCATTGACTACGACATGAATAAAACAAACACCGGCAAAACAACAGCCATACTAATCACCGCCCTATTAATCGCCGAAACCATTATCACAATACCCATCACAGCCCAAGAACAACAACTATTCCCAATCCTCCCCACACAGGCATACTACAAAATATACAGCGCTACATACTGGAACTACGACAAGAAGACATCAATCCTCGCCTATAAACTAGTGGCACCAACCAGGTTCAGTAGCCGTTTCCTAATCATAAACATAACAACAATCCTCGACGCCTCCAATACAGCCCCACTAACCCTAAACGTCACGTCCCCAGAACAACTAGCAACATATCAGCAACACGTAGACAAAGTCAAGCAACTATTCGAGTCAAAAGAAAACAAGTGGTGGTTCGACAAGCTACTCGATTACCTAGGCAAAAACAAAAATGAGGCAAAAAAGACATGGGACCAGATAATAGACGACGCCAAACGGCACCCAGCACGCACATACGACGCCATAGTATACTACACGTACCCCGACAGACCCGACACAACACAGACGCCGAAAATCTACGTCCAAGTCCTAAACCACTACGACGGCATACAGAACTTCAAATCTTACCTAGCCAACATGATACGGGACTACGCGCTCACCAAAACCCTCGGCACCAGGATACACTGGATATACGACATAACATCTGCACAAGTCCTAGCATACTCAAACCTAAAATACACAAACCTACGCTACATCCTCGACGTCCAGTCCTATCCAAAAGACTTTTGGAACGCCACGAAATACCAATTATCGCTCGACCCCACCTTCATGCTACTTTTCCTCGCCGACATGGAGCTAAACCAGACAAGGTACTCCATCACCCTGACGCCTGAGACACTTCCACTTTTACAGGCAGAAGTAGCCCCCCTCGGCACGTTCCCACTAGTCTTCGACGCGTTTGACACGACCCAGAACCCACCAATAAAGACAGACAAGGACATACTGAGCCTATTAGACATATTCTCTTCTCTGGGCTTCTCTGTCCCATCGACAGGGACAGCTACATCCCTCACTGCAATCAAGATAAGCATCCTATTCAAGAGGACTGGATACGACCCGTTACAGGGGACACCCGTCAGTAACCTACCACATCAGCCAACAATCCTCGAGCAGTTTACAAAATTTGTTGACAAGCTATTCCACAAGACAGCAGTGCCAGACAACCCGCTCCACCGAATCCAGCAGGTCCACGTAGACGGGACACCCTACATCATAGAGACACTAGCCATCCCACTAACAGACTTCACTATGTTAATCCCACAGAACCCACCAAGCTTCGTAACACTCGTAGCCGAGATGTATCCAGATACGTCCCGATACAACCTAACAGAAAAATACGGCCTCTACGTGTTTAGACCAGACGCCGTAGCCTACGACAACTACGGCACAAAACTACTCAGCAACAACCAATTAGCTGCAGCCGGTATGATGGCTTTTACTGGAAAATTAATCCAGCTAGCCGACGTGGCAATGCTCATGATGAGCTTCACCATGGGAAATCCCCAAGACGTTCTCAAAGAGATAAATTCCCTACAATCCTTGACGAGGTGGTTTATACGAGGGGATGTATTTCTTCCAAGTTATGAAACAGTCCAAAGCGTAGTTACCAGTCTACCGGAAGGTTCATTTAGCCGTAACATCTACGACCTTATAAACGACTTCTATATAGCCCGGGGCAAGAACCCAGACGGCGTATTTATCCCCATAAACGAGGCCCTAGAGAGTGCTTATGGTAAAGACTCACCAGTATACAATTTATTAATGAAGTATTACAGGGACGCCATCAAGCAGAAAATAGAACTGAATTCTGAAGAACTGATTAGATTTGCTACACAGCAGTATGGAGCTAGGTACTACTTTACACAAGCACGTGAAGAACTAATTAAGTTATATGAGAGCAAACTCGTGGACCCCACAGTGTCACAACTAGAAAAAGAACATATAATGAAAAAACTCGACTACATCAAAAACCTGAACATAGACGATATCATCAATAGGGCCGTCAATTACATACAGCGAGCACCAGGCAGAGAGTTCGACGCACAATACGTAATGATGGAGGAGGGCAAGATAACCCTTGTCCCGACAGAAGTAAAGAACACGTGGACCATAGCAAAATATCCAGACACTCTCTACGCCGAACTAGTCAAAGACGCATATATAGAGGGAGAACTTGCACTCAAAAACCCCAACGCGCCCAAGACAGTCATATGGCTCGTAGACTCTGTGGAAAAGGGTGTTCCAACAGAGGCAGTCCTAGACGCGACACAGACAGAGGCAACGATAGATTTCGTATCGTCCTACTGGAACGTCGCTACCAGGGTTCATCGAAACAGTTACGAATTAGCTGGAAACATGGAATATACGGCATTACAGCAGAAACTAATGGCTAGAGGCATAACTAGGGTCTATGTAACCTCCGAGACAGCCGTCCAAACAACACTGAGACAAAGGCTCTTGGACATTGTCAAAAAGACCGGCAGGGGCCTCGTCAATAAGGGAACATTGATGACCATCTTGCTCACTATATTATTCGAGTTTTCCGTTACAGCAAAGGGCGGAATTTTATCATACCAGACCCTAATCCAGTATAACTACGGCATACCAGACCTACAATTGTTGCTGGGCTCCGAGGCCTATGGGCAGGCCGTTGGGCAGCCGCTCAAAGGAAGGGTGACGACACTCTATAGAAGTAATGACACCGTCCAGATAGAATATGTCCCATCAGGCAGCGTAACCAAGATACCACGCTACGCAGAATACCTATACATGGCGCCAGACAACAAGCAGTATGCATACGCCGTCCTCGCCGAAAAGCTGCCAAAGCAATACAACGGCACCATAGCCGTAACAATCCCGTTTGCATTAACCCTAGACCTCCACCAGCTAATCTATCTGACATACATATTCGTCGACACCGGTGTAAGGGCAGAAGACGGCAGGGCAGTAGTCATGCTCTACGACATACGGTTCTCTTACAAGAACCTCACGTACCCACTAGACATATTCAGGCTCAACCTGACCACACCAACGACTAGAAACTACGACCACGTGAACCCCTTCAACCCAGCGTGGACACCCAAGGGCAACTGGACATATGTAGATAGTGCCTCAGACAAGACGGGATTAGATACCACCGCAGTCTACTTGGATGTTTATGGACCAAGGGTTGAACCAGACTACCAGCGGAGCGCAGGCTACAAGGTCTATGTGTCAAATGGAACCATCGTCCTCACAACAAACACTACAACAACATATACCAATTTCCCATACATTGAGCGTGTCAGCGTCGAGTATGAGCCAATAGACAGATTCGCTTTCGCCGTATCGTGGAACCTCCACAACTTTACCATCCCACCCAACTGGCATTATGAGCTAGCATGGATAGCGTTCTATGAGAACGGGTATGGCTTCGAAGTTATCCCAGTGATAAACCAGACATCTAACCCTGACGTTGTGTTTCTCGGATACTACGACACAGTAAACTACGTCGACGTCCCCCTGATATGCCTCAGCAAGCAAGAGCTAAGCAATAGGTGGTTCGTCTGGAATTTCGACATCTATCCAAACGGGACAGCGATATTGTCCCTCTACGATGAACACGGCAACCTCATTGCTACGTCGAGGATAGGCACCTTCCAAATGTATGACCCAAGCTACTGGTGGTACGACTTCTACATCTGGGCTGATAACTTTACAAACACTGTCAACGTTAACGGTTCAACATTTACTGGCACAGTAAATATCGACGCAAAGATTGACTGGATAGCGCTACACCACTACGACAATAAGAGCTTACTGGCACCTGGCTTAGAATGGGTAGCAGACTGGATGAATGAAATGTTCGGCTATGCAGGGGGCATACCCAACAGAACACGGACTCTTGAACTATACTATAGAGGTAACTTGGTCAAGAAATTTAACTTAACATATAATCCTATCTGCACCTACATGTATAATTATGTCTGCAAAAGTTACGTTTACGATGATTATTACGAAGACGGCAACACCGAGTCATACGCTGTGGATTACATGATACTTAGGGACACCAACGGCAACATCACCAAGATAATTGATGGAATCTACCTACAGAAGTTACCAAGCCTGACACTCTATTACGTATTCAAGATAAATCCAGCCCTTGACATCATGGCAGGCGATACGACACAAGCCACAGCAAACACAATATCTGCCCAGAGTGTCTCAGGCACAGCCCATACAACATCAACAACGACAACCAAACAGCCCAAGCATCCACAAATAACACCCAAAAGCAAGACACCGCTAGAACCAAGAATCAAGCCAGCAAGGGGAAAAAGCTAAGACACTAGAGAAACAGCGAGCGCCGAATACTACTAGAAAAAATAATTTATTTTTTATAACTTGTCGATTTTTACCTTGCTCATTACGA
>Ga0080004_1083715_pt1 | contig 58762 bp, 58 predicted proteins | sample WasSprMetagenome_FD_69207 | JGI IMG/M metagenome (GOLD analysis project Ga0080004, IMG submission 69207) | Sulfidic aquatic microbial communities from Washburn Spring, Yellowstone National Park, USA - WS (SPADES assembly) (version 2) | ecosystem: Environmental > Aquatic > Thermal springs > Hot...
AAACCTAAAGACTTAGCATGGAGACTCCATATATGAAAGAGGCTTAACTAAGCTTAAGTTTACAATACGAAATTATGGAACCTGACAACTTAACATATTGCATCCAACTTCTTGAGTTGCCACGTCCAAATTATGTTTAGAAAAGTTTATATAATATATTTCCCATTTATTCTGGGGAGCTATGAAACGTAACTATTTAGCGCCTCCTCCACCACCGCCAGCTATTCGTGCTGCTATGGCTAAAGTTGCTGAGAGAAATGCAAAGAATCTTCCAGTATTTGATTTTAGTAGTGGAAATGTTGGCGCTCTTCCAGCTGAACTCAGTCTTTTCACGAGGTTTGAGGTTGAGGTTAATAGAAATCTTCCTGAAAGCCTGGTTGCTATAGCTGAAAGCTTAAGGAGGGGTATTATTGAATCATTCTATCCAAGCCCTAGAGGTTTAGGCTATAGTCCAACTGGAGGCATACCTCTAACTAAGAAGCTTGTACTAGAATACTTTAAGAATATACATGGTGTTCCACTATCTGAAAACGATTTAAACAGGATTATTGTAACTGCCGGCGGTCAACAAGCTCTAGCAGCATCTCTAAGATCGCTTAAAGAGGGTACATCTGTTCTAATGCCGAGGTGGGAGTATGATGCTGCTTCAGGAACTGTTAAAACACATGGGTTAAGAGAGGTTAGAGTTGATGTAAAGGATGATTTATCAATAGATTTATCAGATGTTGAAAGTAAAGCTGCTAAGGACTCTGTATTCTATCTAAGCATGCCTAATAATCCAACAGGATATACGAATCCAAGTGATTTAAGAAGCATTATTGAAATAATGATTAGGAATGATGGAGCTGTTGTATGGGATGCACCCTACATATTTACAGTATTAAGATTAAGCTCCGGAAAAGCCGTTTATGATGAAGGATTCCTCAAGGAGAAGCTGAACGAGTTTAGAAATATTTCAAGTAAATACTATGATTATATGTGTATTCTTTCAAGCCTATCTAAAACATGCCTTATAGCTGGATTAAGATTCGGAATGGCGCTCTCATGTCCAGAATGGATTGAAAACATGAATGCAATAGTTGGAAGAGAGAATCTAAGCAGTCCAACAGCATCATTCATTATTGGAACAGTAATTCTCGAGGAATTCCTTAAAAAACCTATAACACATACGTGGACCTGTAAGGTACTAGCTGATAGATTAACAGTACTTATGGAGGAGCTTAATGAATACCTTATACTTCCAGGTAATGGAGTATTTGGAGCATTATATGTACTGGTTAAGACACCAATAGATGGAGATAAATTCTCAGCAAAAATTCTGGAGGAGTATGGAGTAGTAACAGTACCAGGTAGAGCATTCTACGGGGAACCAGTAAATGCAGTACGTCTATCTCTAGTTGCAGCACCATGGGTTGAAGGGGATGAAAAATGGGTTAGAAACGTTAGAGAATTAAAGAAAGCATTAAAATCAACCTAATTTTTATAATATAGGCGTATAGCTTCCATCAAGAAGCCAGCTTAACCTGGACCGAGCTTTATATGATTAAACCCGATTTCAGCCGTAACGGTATTAAATGTATTTCTTAAGTATTTCAGCTTTCAACACCCCCTCCCTAATAATCTTTAACCTACTACCTGTAGCATCAACAACTGTTGATGGAATACCGTGAATTACATCTCCGGAATCTAATGCTAAATCTACATGTCCGTTAAGCTGTGCTAAAGCATCATCAACGCTTCTAGGTGATGGATGGCCGTGAAGATTAGCGCTTGTCCCCACTATTAATCCTCCAATACTTTTAGCAAGCATTAATGCAACTTTATGGTTTGGCATTCTAATACCAATCGTATATTCAGATAAAACCTCTTTTGGAGCTTCTTCCCTAGCCTTTAAGACGATCGTTAAGGGTCCAGGCCAAAACATCTCCATCAGTCTTTCAGCTAGCGGAGTTACATATGCAACCCTAAACGCTGACTCTATGGAGTCGATAAGTATAGGTAGGGGGCTGGGTCCACGTCCCTTAACCAAATACACTTTTCTTACAGCTTCAGTATTAAATGGATCTGCGCCAAGCCCATAGACAGTATCCGTTGGATAGATTACCAGACCGCCATTAAGAAGGATATTAGCTGCTTCACTGATTATGTTAGGTTCAGGATTGTTTAAGCTAATCTTTAAAACTTTGGTTTTCCAATGCATAACTATAGTTTAGGTTTTACCTCAGTTATCCAGCTTACGTATTTCTCAACATGTCCTGAAACTACTTCACGGAATAGATTTGATATTTTATCTGTAACCTCTCCAACATCGCCATTACCTATAACCCTATGGTCAACCTCAACTATCGGCGTAATTTCAGCAGCAGTACCTGTAAAGAATGCTTCATCGCATGTATACAGCTCCCCTCTAGATATTCTACGCTCAACAACCGTATATCCAAGATCTCTAGCTAACGTAATAACGGTGTTGCGTGTTATACCTTCGAGAATAGAGCTGTAGACAGGAGGCGTAATTAACACCTTATTCTTAACTATAAAGATGTTTTCACCACTACCCTCACATACGTAGCCATCATAATCTAGAAATATAGCTTCATCATACCCGCTAAGAGCAGCCTCTATACCTGCAAGATTGGAGCTTAAGTAAATCCCTGAAGCCTTAGCCTCAACTGGAAGCACATCGTTCGGAGGTCTTCTCCAAGAGGAAATAATGCATCTAACCTTTTCAGATTTAAGATACTTCCCTAAAGGTATAGCTAGAATTGCAACTTCAATAGAGCTTTTTAAGCCCTTAACCCCAAACTCACCAAGACCCCTAAAGGCTATAGGTCTAATATATACGTTTTCACGATAATCATTCTCCCTAGTAATCTCTACAGAAGCTTTTTCAAGCTCATCAATTGTATAAGGTATATTCATGTAAAGTATCTTTGCAGAATTCATTAAACGTTTTAAATGATCCCTAAGCCTAAAGATCTTAACAACGCCATCGGAATAGTATCCCCTAATACCCTCAAAAACAGCTGTACCATAATGTAATGCATGAACATATACATGAACCTTAGCGTTTTCCCACTCAACAATAGACCCATTAAACCAAACATATTTAGGCATAACTTCAAAAAGAGCATAGAAACTTAAATATTTTGTGCAAAAAACAAGAAACTATGCATCGTCCATCCTAAATCTTAGAGACAGCTTCAAAATACTTAATTTTCTGTTGCCTATTTGTTATGGAGTTTCATGGGTTGGTGATGTTATTTCATCCTTCCCCACCTAAGCCTAAGAGGAGTGGAGAACTCTAAGCGATGATAGATCGTTAATTAACGGCGTATGTTGTTACTACTGGCTTTAGGTGATGTTGGAATACCTAGAAAGCATTGATCATACGTAACTGTTGAGGTTGCTTAGAAGACTTCAGGAGCTGGGATAGGATAATTGAGTTCCCCACATCCATGAGCTGTAGACGTGTAGTGGTAGATAGCGCAGCGTGTAGGCTAGAGGTGAGGAGGTAGGATATGACGGATTAGGCATAGGAGGAATGGAGATTCACGTAATAAACGAAACTTTTTTAATTAGGCTGAAGTTGAGCTGTTATGAGTAGAGAGTTTAAGCCATGCGTTAATATTGATAGATGTAAGGGATGTGGCATATGTGTTGATGTTTGTCCAGTGAAGATCTTTAAAATTAGTATATCCCCTAACAGTAGGGGATACTACTATACAACTATTGTTGGCAGTGGATGTGTTGGATGTAGGCTATGTGAATATATGTGTCCTGACTTTGCAGTTTATGTTGTGGAGGATAGTTTATGAGGATGCTTATATCAGGTAATATTGCATGTGCTGAGGGGGCTTTAAAAGCTGGATGTAGATTCTATGCGGGATATCCGATAACACCTTCAAGCGAGATTATGGAGTACATGGCTTTAAAGCTTCCGAAGCTTGGAGGAATATTCTTCCAGGCTGAGGATGAGATTGCAGCTATAAATGCCATTATAGGTGCTTCATGGGGTGGCTTAAAATCCATGACGGCTACTAGCGGTCCTGGATTTAGTCTTATGCAGGAGGGGCTGGGGTATGCTGTTATGACTGAAACACCTCTAGTAGTTATTGATGTTATGAGGGTGGGGCCAGCTACAGGTCAAGCAACAAAATCCGCTCAAGGAGATTTAATGCAGGCTAGATGGGGTAGGCATGGAGACCAGCAGCTAGTAGTATTGGCTCCAAGCTCACCGCAGGAATGTCTAGATCTTACAGTTAAAGCATTTAACATATCTGAGGAGCTTAGAGTTCCTGTCGTAGTGTTGTCTGATGAGATTATAGGACATATGAGGGAGACAGTAGAAATCTCGGAGTATGTTAAGATAGTTAATAGAAGAATAGCTGAGGATTTAAGTATGCCACCATTCCACTCAGATAATCCTGGAGAAGCACCGCCAATGCCGATATTAGGTAGGGGGCTTAACATTATGGTTACAGGATCAACACATGATGGATGGGGGTTAAGAGATACTAGAGGGTTTGAAACACACTTCAAACTGGTTAGAAGACTTGTGGATAAGATTAAGCTTAACGCTGAAAAAGTTTTTGAGTATGAGAAATACAATACTGAAAACGGTACTGTAGGATTTGTATCGTTTGGATCTGTAGCTAGAAGTGTTAAGGGAGCTGTTAAAATATTGAGGGGGAAGGGAATTGAGGCAGCATATGTTAATCTTAAAACGTTATGGCCTATTGTTGATGATCCCATTATTGAGATGGCTGAGAGGGTTGAGGCTATTATAGTTCCGGAGATGAATATGGGGCAGCTAGTATGGGATGTTGAAAGAGTAGTGGGGGATAGATGTATAGTAGTACCGTTAAACAAGGTTGGTGGAGGGGAGCCGATATATCCAAGTGAAATAGCATCTAAAGCTTTAGAGGTGATTAAATGAGGGATCATTTCGCAGCTAAGTATCTACGTGTTGAGCTACTACCAACATCCTTCTGTCCAGGATGCGGTAATGGAATAGTTATGAATGCATTTCTTAAAGCTGTTGAGGAGCTGGGATATGAGAACCTTAAAGAATTTGTGTTTGTAAGCGGTATTGGATGCTCATCATGGATTCCAAACCCATACTTTAAGGCAGATTCAATACATACACTACATGGTAGAGCTATACCAGTAGCTTTAGGATTAAAGCTTTCAAGACCTGAGCTAAACGTAGTGGTAATAGCTGGAGATGGAGATATTGCAAGTATAGGTTTAGAGCATTTAATACATGCAGCGAGGAGGAACGCCGACCTTCTAGTATTGATGGTTAACAACATGATTTACGGAATGACTGGGGGGCAGCAGGCACCAACAACACCGTTAGGGTTTGAAACATCAACAACACCGTATGGAAACATTGAAAAACCTCTTGATGCATGTGCACTAGTAGCTACAGCTGGAGCAAACTACTCCGCCAGATGGACTGTAGCCCACTTCCATAGGCTTAAGGAAAGCATTAAGAAGGCTATGGGTAAGAGGGGATTTAGATTTATTGAGGCAGTTTCGCCATGTACATCCCACGTAGTTAGAAGACTTAAAATACCGGTAAGCACATACATAAAACAGCTAAGGGAGGGGAGCGTGTTGGTAGGTGCTGAAGAGGGGATGGGGAAAATAGTCATTGGGGAATACGCTGATAGAGATGATGAGGGATTTATAGAGAGAATGTATAAATACATTAATAGATTGAGGGGATAATGTGGAGAAATCAATAGCAATTACTGGGGTAGGCGGGCAGGGAATAGTTTTCGCAGTAACAGTTCTTGCTGATGCATTATTTAGGGAGGGATATAATGTAGTACAGATGCAAAGCTATGGAGCTGAGGTTAGAGGAACACCAGTAATAGCATACCTAATATATTCAGATAAGCCTATAGAATCACCATTCATAGAGAAGTTCGACATTATGATAGTTCTACATCCAAAATCCATTAACTACATCAATAACTTAGCGGAAAACGGAACACTAATAGTTAACAGCGACTTAGTAGATGTTAAAAATGCTTTAAGAGTTCCGATGCAGAGGAAGGCTGAAGAAGTAAGATTAAGGGAGCTGGTAAACATGGTTGCATTAGGATACCTTGCAAAAATAGGGGTTGTAAATCTTAAAAGCCTAATTGAAGCTGTAAAAGATATAGGTAAAGGAGCTGAAGCAAATGAGAAAGCAATAGTATCAGGATATAACATAACAACTCAGTAAGATCCATAATCACTATAAGAATCCTCAACACTGTTTCTTAATCCATACATATCTAAACTCATGCTTATTCAACATCTACCTGGGGGTCTACTCAGATAGTATATGATCCTCAAGTATTGCTGCAGCTCTGCTATATTACACTTATCTACAAGCCACCTCTAAGCTTCTCAATGTTGAAGTTAGAGCTTCCAGCGTTCAGCTGGAATTTGACGCTCTCCACGGCTTAAGCCGGGAGATTCTCGGTTTGTTAGCCTTAAGGCTTCATCCTACCGGGTTCGGGCTATGTCAACATAGCCCCTGATAAGGCGTATAGCCATATCCCGCTTGCTGGATCCTCCTCCACCCTTCTCGGCTTGGAGCCTTACTCCAGCTTTCGAACATCCAAGCCACATTTAAGCGACACGCTCAATATAACAATTAAGCAGAGTATTTAAGCTTACCGACATCCCACGGTTAAAACCGTAGGCTTTCTTGTCGATTTTATGTAACTTATCTATTTTGAAACTACGTCTACGGCTTAACCTGAAGTATTTATCCATGTTAACGTAATGTTTAAAAGGTATTTGCTTATTTTTATTTTATGACTTCAACTAAAGCTGAAGTTACGTGGAGTGATGTTGAGAAAATAATTAGGAAAGTTATAAAGGAGTCTAGAAGTAAGGAAATGAAGGCAATGGCTAAAGCAATAGAGTCCCTAGCAACATATATGAGGGAGGGGTTTGAGGAATCCAACAAAAGGCTTGAAGCAATAGAAACCACGCTACTTGAACATAGCAAAAGGCTTGAAGCAATAGAAACCACGCTACTTGAACATAGCAAAAGGCTTGAAGCAATAGAAACCACGCTACTTGAACATAGCAAAAGGCTTGAAGCAATAGAGACTTCCTTAAGGGATTTAAGGCTTGAAGTTTCTGCTTTAGGTGAGAGATTTGGCTACGGGTTTGAGGATGTTGTTATGAGAGTTATAACTGAGGTTAGGGGTTTAAATGTTAGTAAGGCTGGTAAGCTATCGTTAATTGATAAGTATGGAGAGGTTTTCGGTATTCTAGCTGAAATAAAGTTTGATGTTTATTTAAGTAATGGAGATAAGATTCTTGTAGAGGTTAAGTCAAGATGTAGGATTGATGATGTATTAAAGTTCTATAGGAAGACGATGTATGCTGAAAAAATACTTAAGGAAAAGTTTAAAATGATGATTATTGCAGTAGCATTCGATAAGGATGCCTACGATAAATGCAGGGAGCTAGGGATAGAAACAATAGTGAGAAGCATAATAACACAATAAAATAGTGGAAAACCTAATCCTATAGCTACTTTATAGAAAACTCAGTAGATAGGTTTAAGCTGAATCTCAGGAGTTGTCTTGTAAGATTAAGCTTTATCCGAGAGGATTCTCTCCTTATCTATGGTGAGTATGTCGAGTTTTAGGTTTGTCGGGAGAAAACTCGTTTATCTTAGTCATTAAGAAGATTAGGATTGCTTGTGGCTTAACGTAAATATACTGTCTGACGGTGTCCATACCGTAGGGATAAATGAGGAATTTAAGGTGAAGACAATACTCATAATAAGGTGATGAAGTACGCCTAAGTTTACAAGGCGGGAATAAGCATCTACATGTTGATTATGAAGCATTCTAATGTGAGGAGTTGAGGCTTAAACATGAATTATCAGACCCTAAACAGTATGTTAGCTATAGATAAATATCTTGTAAGCATCAAGTAACCTGGAATAATGGCTAAGAGGGTTAAAATGGTGGGCTGGGGAACGTTATGAAAGGGATATGATGACAATAGTATCCTACATACGTCTCCTGAATATATGTTATGGTTAATCTGTTTGAGTATGAGGAAACTACAAATTCAATGTAAAGCAAGCAGATGCCTAACATGGAAAACATAACAGTAGGAAGAACCTTAATGGAATGTTAAAGCTATTAATAACTCATCTCAAAATTCTATATCTTATGTGTATGGTTATTGATGCTATTGTTACTAAAGCTACACGTATCTTTAAGCCTCCTCTAAAACCCCATAAAGAAACAAAAACAAGAAAGAAGAGCTTAAATAGTTTTGAGATGAGTTCAATGTTAAAGATTCAGGATCTATTCATAGTACTTCAATAAACCTTACAGAATTGCTGTAGGAAATACATCTCTAATTAGTAGCGGGGTTTAATCTTTAGTGGATTGAGCGTTTATTTAGACTATTTTACAAGTTTTGTACTGAAATATCTTGATCCATAGTCTGGTAGGATGGTTACAACTTTCCTTAGGTTTTGGTCTCTTACCAGCTTTAAGGCAGCAAATACGTTAGCGCCTGACGATATGCCTACAAACAACCCCTCCATACATGCAATCCTTCTAGCAGTAGCTATTGCTTCACTGCTTGAAACAAGTATCCAGCCATCAATTAGATACTTGTATCTCTCAATAATTTCAGGAGTAAAACCATCCCCTATACCCTCAATTTCATGAGTACCCCATAAGCCTTGAGATATTGTTGGACATTCACTAGGCTCAACCCCGTAAACCCTAATTTTCGGATTTACCTCTTTAAGCTTCTTAGCTACACCTATCAAGGTTCCACCAGTACCGACACCGGCTGTGAATGCATCAATATCTAATCCTACCTGCTTAATAATCTCACATCCTGTAGTTTCGTAATGTGCAGATACGTTAGCCTCATCACTCCACTGATCGAAGACATAGTATTCCCCAGGATTCTCCATACCAATTCTTTTAGCATACTCAAGAGACTTTAAAGCATCACTTTCACCGCCTGGTGTATACATTATTTCAGCTCCGAGAGCCTTAAGAGTTAATATACGCTCAGAACTCATCCCCTCAGGTATAACTATAACCACCTTATACCCTAGGTAAGCTCCTACAGAAGCAAAGGCTATACCCGTATTGCCTGTTGTAGGTATGAGAAGCTTCATTCCAGGCTTAATCAAACCTTTTCTCTCAGCTTCTCTAATCATGTATAGAGCAATTCTATCCTTAACGCTTCCACTAGGATTCATAAACTCACATTTAGCCCAAACCTCACCTTGAAGACCTCTAGCAACATTCCTCAACAAAACTATAGGGGTTCCACCTATGAGGTCAAGTATACTGTAAGCAACCCTCACATCATAGCTTTAAACAGCAGACTTATTAAACTTTCCCACTAAGTGAGGAGCTGACAACCTAACATACTGTATCTAAATTCTTAAGTTGCTACATCCGTATCTCTACAAACTAAACATTGCTAATTACCTTCAGGTAGGGCTTAAATTTATGGTGTAAATAGAGGCGGCCTGTAAGCTTAAGATAAATTAGTTTATTTAGCTTAATCATCTACGCTGAAACTCAATAGGATTTCGAACCTATAAATCCACATATGATGAGAATCTGATATTGCTTGATGCCGATTTAGTATGAAGATATAATTACCGAGAACCAGGCTAAGTTTAGATGCTATAGTTTCTAATCCTCTTCTTCACCCTCTTCCGTTTCAGCCAGATATTCAAGTGATGACTTGTAGTAGTCTTCAAGTAAGGCTTCCTCACCCTCAACTGGAGCTTCTCTAGTTTCAGAGATAACCCTTGTTTTCCTCCTTTTCTGCTCGTTAATAACCTGTTTTAGCTTGTACGATTTCTTATCTGAAACCCTCCTCTTAAACCCGCAAACTCTACATACAAGATATACGTTATCCTTCTTCCTCTGAGGAATTAGTAGCTGCCTACATTTAGGGCAAAAATCCGTAATACTCACCTAATTAATATTTACAGCATAAATTCCTGCAGCTCCCCTTATATACTTTCCTATTCATGTAGCTGCTTTATAAACTCTTAGGTTTTGCAGCTTAATTCCGAATCTCTGTAGAACTTGAGGAGCTCCCTATCATCCCTGCTTAAGGTTTTGCAGCTTAATTCCGAATCTCATAGTTTTACCTATGCAGTAGAACGAAAACTTCAACATATTACTCCTTAATTCATACAAATTTTAAAAAGTATAGTTATTGAAGAACTAATTCGCAAGCTAATCCTAGCTTAATCTATATCTAAGCCTTATGCACTATCTAGCTAATTAATAGGTTTATGGAGGATGCTGTCTACTGAAGTGTAGCTCGTAAATGTATTTGATAAGTTAAGTTTAAGTAAAAGTGGCTTAGATAAAGTATGTCTCAAGTAATATCGATAGGGAAGATGCTGTTCAAGTGCTTGTACGAAAGGACTTTAAATATAGTAGAGTCTACTCTTATTGGGGTATGGAAACTTATGATCCTATTTCAAAGAAACTATTGCCTGTAGTTGCTGAAAAATCTTGGGTTTTTAGGCATGACCGGAGAAAGAGAAATATTTAATTCTTTCAGAGAGATAAAGGAGCATTCTTTAAAATGGAGGGATAATAGATAACTTTCAATGCAAATTATGATGCAGTCATCAAACAAATCGGAAATCCATTAAAGGCATGGAAAATACGGAGAACTGACGGTGACAACTAAAGTTATGGAGCTCCGTAAATGGTCTGATGATTACAGCGATCAAGAATGGGGAATTGGAGGAGGTGAACTTATTGAGCTGCGATGATGATATGTCTATACCTCTTCAAAGGAGACCACAGCCTCGTACAAAAGACGGTTTACTGAGAGGAGTAAAGTTGGACTCTCTTGGATGATAGAAGAACTTATTAAGAGGTGTTTGATTAGGTTTTTATAGAGTTTTAACATTAAGATTTGGGGTGGGTGGGGTTAGCTTTGTGGAGATTAAGCTTAATGAAGCATGGAGCTTCTTGAAGGCTGCTGAAGAGGAGTTTGCTGAGGCAAAGGAGGATCCAGTACGGGTTAGGGATGCTGCTGAGAAAGCTTGGAATGCTGTTGTTCAAGCTACGGATGCTTTAATTTATGCTCTTACTGGTGTAAGGGTGATGAGTCATTATGAGAGGAGGAGAGCTTTAAGAGATATTGAGAAGAGAAGGATGGATGTGAAAAAGCTGGGGCTTAGGGATAGGTATATGGCTAGATACAAGATCCTACATGGGGAAACATTCTATGAGGGAATTGTGGATGTTGAGGAGGTTAAAGTTGAGTTTGAAAAGGTGGAAGAATATATTAGAGATGTTGAAAAACTAGTAGGTAGCTATTAATACAGTTTCTAACCCTTAAACTTACAAATTCAACATAAAACAAGCAAATACGTAGCATGAAAACAATAGTGGAAAACTTTAGCGAGATATTGGCACGAAATAGCTGTTAAGAATAGCTATAAGTTTAAAGGATGTTGGGATTATGAGGTTTGAGGCTTAGATATGAGGGTAAGAGCTGTTCTTGTGGAGCTTTTGAGGGCAGGGTACATAGCTAAGCCTGGAAATTAAGAAGTATGCTTTAAGATGGCTTTATGTTTCTCCGGAGTCTTCTTTATGCAGCGGTGATGTTTAAGCTTCCTTGCTAGCTACCAGCATGTTTCCTCATTGAATATTAGGAAGTTTCTAGTTATTTTTGGGGTTTTAAACGTTGCTGTAAGCTCTCTTCGATATGCTGATTTCCACCATGAAATATCTATCTCTACATCATTCTTCTTAAAGCATAGTTTTATATAGTTCATATCTCCTCTAATAAGGGATAGAAGAGCTCTAACATCAATACCTGTTGCTACCTCAAAATCTCTACAATACTTTAGAAACTCATCAAGCTCAGATCCACTAATAACCTCAACCTTTCTAGGATATTTAGTAATCAATGTTTCACCGGTAGGGACTGCTTCAAACCTTCTACTAATAACCTTTAAAAGCTCGCTGAAAACATCCATTTCAGCTGAACTACTGGATTTCTCAACTATCTCCCTAATCCTCCTATCCACATCTTCACTACTTTCCCCACTCATAATTTATTATTTACAGACGAATATAAAAACATAACGCATCATCCTTAGGCTTTGTAAACTTAAGCTTGCTGATTAACTTCTAGGTAAAGCTTAAGTTTACAATAGTCATCCTTAAGCCTTAGCCTATTTATCCCTATGAAGATTTAAAGTTTATTAGGGAGATCTATGTTGGTTTATCCGATTATCTATTAGGAGATATCTTTATTTATTAGTTAAATCTCTAGCTCAATCTCCTTAATGTAGGATATTGAATTGCTGGCTGATAATAGATTAGCTGGAACGTTTACATGCTTCATAACCTCACTAAGACCTTTAACCTCAAATCTATCCTCATAAACTCCGCTACTACATATCTTGAGGGTTGGAGGGACGTGATAAGGTTTATATAGTTTCCGGAGAATTATTCTTGTGAGAATTATTCCTAGAAGAATAGATGTTGAGAGAGTGGAGAATGCAGGTCCTTGGAGGATGATTTACGGTAGGAGGAAGACTGGGAAAACGTTTCTGGTTGAGAACTTTATGAGGTATGATAGGTTTTTCTTTGTGAATAGGGATGGAACTGTACTGGATAAGGTGTTGATGGAGAAATACAATTGGCAGGAGTTTTTTAAGGTTTTTAAGGAGATTATTGGGGGGAAGAGGATTGTTGTTGATGAGTTTCACCGTCTCCCAGATGAGTTTCTCGACTTCCTCCATTCATACGGTGTTAAGGGTGAGCTTATATTAATAACATCAACCCTCTGGCTGGCTAAAAACTTGTTGGGGAAGGGGTCCCCGATAATTGGTCTTGTCTCCCCTATAAGAATTGGATTAATTGATGAAGCTGAGATTCTGCTACACCTATCTAGGGAGTTAGAGGGAATGGAGCTTGTTGAATCAAGTGTTTATTTAAGAGAGCCGTTCCTAATACCCCAATTCAAAACACCATTAAGAAAATTCCTACAGCAATACCTACAGGAAAACAGGTTTTTCATGAAGGAATTGCTTGGCGAAATATTCACGGAGGAGGAGAGGAGGCTTACAAATATTTATGAAGGCATTCTTAAGGCTGTTTCTGATGGTAGAAATGTAAGTACGGAAATATCATCCCTACTATTCTCTAGAGGATTGTTGTTGAAGGATAATCCTGGAGTTATGCAGAAATATCTTGATATTCTTGTTGAGATGGGGATATTGGAGAGGCTTGAGGTTTTTGGAAGGAGGAAGTTTAAATACTTCCACACCTCACCAATATTTGACCTACACTACTATCTAGAGGAAAAATACTCCTATACCGAAGTTGAGGTACCGCCTAACTTCATAGGAAGAGTGGTTGATATAAAATGCCCACTACACGTCCAACAGTATTTCAGAAATCTTCTAGCTAAAATATTTGGGCTTACCCCTAAGATATTTGAGGCTAAAGACTTTGAGCTGGATATAGCCCTATTCGAATTTAAAAAGCTGAAAGTAATTGCTGAAGTAAAATGGAGGGAAAATGTTGAGAAACATGAGGTGAAATCAATTGAGGAAAAACTCTCAAAATTCAAAAATACAAGAAGAATCATTATAGTACCCCATAGAGAAGCTTTAGAGAAAGAGCCTGAAGATATTGAAGTATGGGACATAAACAAAATACTAAAACATCTACAAACCACACATTAAACCCACAATCCCACCAATACATACATCTATAATTGTCATTAATTGTTAAAGCCGATTTATGAAGCTAGAAACCTAACTCTATTTAGTGTTAAGCATAATTTACGAATTCAGCTTATCTTCAAACCCTTATAGATTTAATTACTGACCTCCTTCCCGCCCTGAAGGGCGAGGCTTTCAGTTGTAAGAAGCTTCAACACTACTTAATCCATAGGTTAAGACATAAACAATTATTGAGGAATTAAGTACTAAAATTTTTATTTAATGGCTTAGTTAGAGAGGTGGTTTCAAAATATTTAATTTTTCTGTTGCTTATTTTGTTATGGAGTTTCGTGAGTTGAGTGATGGGGAGTGGGGTGTTATTTCATCCTTCCCCCCACCTAAGCCTAAGAGGGGTAGAGGGCTTTAAGTGATGATAGATCGTTGATTAACGGTATATTATATGTTTTTACTACTGGCTGTAGGTGGCGTGAAATGCCTAGAAAGTATGGATCATACGTAACTGCTGGAGATTACTTAGAAGACTTCAGGAGGCTGGAGTATGGGGTAGGATAGTTGAGTTCCCCACATCCATGAGCTGTAAACGTGTAGCAATAGATAGTACAACAGTGGAGGCTAAAGGGGGGTGAGGAGGTAGGATATGATGGATTCAAGCATAGGAAGGGGACGAAGATACACGTAATAGTTGATGAGGGATCAAAACCTATAGCCGTAGCGCTCAGTCCAGGAAACACCCACGACTCTAAAATGTTCAACCTATACGATAAGATGAAAGTAAGCCTGAAGGGTTTTATGGGGATGCGGCATACGATACATATGAGGTAAGGGATAGGCTGGAGAAGGATGGAGTTAAGGCAACATACCTGTAAATCCTAGAAATGGGAGGAGGCAAATAACATACGATGAGGAGGGATAACATACGATGAGGAGCGATGAGATCAGCCATAGAGAGATTCAACTCATGGCTTAACATTCAGAAGAGCAATAATAAGATACGAGAGACTAGCCATAATGTTCCAGCAATCATAACATTCAATCATAATAATACATATGAGGTATGGAATATGATAAACTTAAATATTTTGAAACCACCTCAGATATTGGTGGTTGCTGTGGTTGAAAAGTTTAAAGCAGCCTTTATAGCTCATGTTCCAGATGCTGATCCAGTAAAGCATAGATGTGTTATTCAAACATCTATATATGAACTTGTAAGTGTGCTTGTTAGAAATGATGATGAAGCTGTTGAAGTATGTAGGGAGCTTGCAGGTAAGGAGGGGGTTAAAGCATTTATTCTATGTCCAGGATTTACACATAAGGCAATAGCTCGAATAGCTGATGCTGTAGGGGAGGGGGTTTCAATAAATGTTGCGAGGGGGGATGGGCCAAGCAATGAGGTGGCTTTAAAAATCATGCGTGAAGTAGGGTGGTTTAAAAGAAAAAGCTAAATCCTACATCCACTATTTTTCTACCAACAAATCTTACTAATTATGTAAATACCTTTATTATTGAGGATGCTATTCTTAACGCTTCTTTAGCCTCAGATTCATTTATGCTTTCATCACGGTAATCAGCCTTCTTCCTTAACTCATACAGTAGCCTAAGGGATTCAGCCTCACTTCTAAATCCTAAGTTTTCAATTAGATTTGCAAGTTTATCGTCGCGTTTCGGAATGTTTATATTCATGGATTTCAGGTAGAGCTCAATCATCATCCTCGCTGCAAAGTAGAGTGCGGAAACACATTTATTGTATAGTTTAAGATTAAAATCCTTCTCAGCCTCATTCAATAGTATCTCTACTTTTGAATGCATTAATTATTCTCTCCTCCCTTCTTGTGGCTATTAGGGGGTTTATTGATACTTCATCATTAAACTCCCTCTCAACCTCCCTCTTAACTCTTAAAACCCTCTTAACAACATCAATACAATCATCCTCAACAACAACCAAAACATTACTATCATAAATAAGCGGGTATTCAGCTGATGTAGATATAACCATCAGTAGGGAGTCGTGAAGAGAATCTCTTAATAAATTAAGAAATCTAACAACAGCTTTACCCCATAAACTAGCTAAATCCGCAACTAGCATAGTAAACCTAATAATACACTATAATAAAAGCATTTCTAAACTAAGCCTAAATTGTAATGATCCTCCATAAGATACAGTCAAGTTAAGCCTAGGCTTAACAAGCTATGCTATCGACGTATCCTCCATACGTATTATAAACTTACCCGGAAGATCATCAGAATGCTTAAGTTTACTCTCCACTCCATATTAAGTAAAGTTTTTAAGCTATGCTGTTATTTGGAGGTATGTCTGAAACTGTTAGGACGGGTATTACACCTATTGATATAGGTGCTCCTGAAGGTATTCTACGTAACTCCTTCATTCTAATTAGCGGTGATGCTGGCTCAGGCAAGTCTGTAGTAACGTACTATATTGCTAAGAGATTTATTGAGATGAGGGAGCCTGTTATCTACGTAGCCTTAGATGATGACCCATTCGCAATTACAGATTCGCTTAAGCTTCTAAATATTGATTTAAGCCCAGCTGCTGAAGGAGGCTTAATTAGATTTATCGACGGCTTCTCCTGGAGGCTTGGCCCCATGAGGAGAATTCATGAGCTAGTAGCTAAAGAGGTGAGAACAGATGATCCTCAAAACATCATTAAGGCATTAACGGATTTGATAAGTGAAATGAATGTAAGTGGTAGAGGAGTATTGATAATTGACTCCATAAATGAGCTTACATTCACGCTTGATATTAGGGGAGCTGTAAACTTCGTAAAGACCGTTAGAGCCTTAACATCCAAGGCAAGAAGAATCCTAGCCTTCGCAACCCTACATACAACTACAAGCGATACGGTGGAGTTGAAGAGGAGCCTAGAGTATCTGGTTGATGGAGTTATAGATATTGGAATAGATCCTAACCTCCAACAGCTAGGAATACCTGTAAAGCAGCTTATAGTTAAGAAGATGAAGGGAGTACCTACAACACCGGTCTGGATACCATACGTAATAACCGGAGACGGAATTAAACTAGTTGATCAACAAAAACTGGCAGCACTACTTAAATCAAGAATAAGGGAAGCCATAGGAACTATGACAACCTAACCTCAGCAACCACTCATCAAGCATTAACTTATCAACACAGATGCTCCGATCCAGCATAACCTCCATCCATGCATATGATGATTTACGAGTTTAGGTTAGCAGGATATATCCAACTATTATTTAGCTATTCATCAACTAAGCTATACTTAAGAGTAGGAAAGATTTATGAGTTGTTGAGTACTCCGTCAAGCCTTAAAATATTCAATCATCAATTCTCTCTATGCCAAATATATGTGGCGTGTAGTTTCAAGCGAAGCTTAACAATACTATGAGAATTCCGGAGTTGTTTCTTGCTTAATACGGTTAAGGTTTCTCACCGAACCCTATCTAACGTATTTAACGGGTTCTGAGCTATGTAGTCTTTGATAGACTTACATAGCTCTTGGGATTCAGCAGCTTTGGGCTCCTCTTGAGTTCATCGGAGCCCTCATCAGCCTCCTCCCCTGTCAGGGTGAACCCTCTCCAACCCCTCATAAGCTCATTGAAGAGCTTTGGGTTTGGAGAAAGTCCCTCCATCTGAAGGTATAGGTTTATAGCTGCGTTGAGCTGCCTGTCTATCCTCAACCCGCATTTTTCGCATATATATGATGCTCCTTTCGGGGCATTAACCATCCCACATCTGGAGCACCTTCTAGTGGAGTTTTTTGGGTTGAGGAGCACAACTTTTGATTTGTAGCTAATGAGTGTTATGATCGTCTTCCAATCACTCTTTGAAACGCGCCTATTATGCTCCTTTGAGCCATTAAGCATTCTGTTCTTCCTTAAGTATTCGAAACCATGGGTGTAGCCTTTGAACTCCCCCGCTATAAAGGTTGTCAGCTTATGAATGAAGTCTTTAGCCCTATCCCCCTCACGCTTGGAGTATTTTGCCAGAACCTTTCTAAGAGAGGGCTTCTTTGATGCCTTCTGCTTCAGCCTCCTCCTCTTCAATTCATAGACTCTGTGTATATGGAATAGTTTTGTCAGGTCTATTCTAATCCAGCCTGTGTTTGGGCTGAATCCATCTAGGCTCTTCTCGTTGCAGTCCCAAGCTATCTTACCTTTAACCTCCTCATCTGCCTTGAACCTGAACGTTACTGTTAGGTATTTTTCGCCTAAGATCAGCTCTCCCAGCTCGCCCTTTGCCCTGCTGAGGAACCAAGCCTTAGAAACATCAAACTCCAAATATTCCTCATGGGGCCTTATGCTTACCCTTATCTTCCCATCCTTAAAGCTGTAGAGCGTCTCCTTAATTCTAACAAACTTCCTCTTAACTACTGGTTTCCCTCTATGCCTTTCTCCTTTAAGGTAGCTCCTCCTCCAAGATTTCAGTATGGAATATGCCTGTTTGATCGCTGAGTCAACGTAATGCTTCGAGTAGCCCCAGCCCTCCATCAGCAAACTTCTCAGATAATGGTTTTTGAAGTTGTTGTCCTTTGGAATTATTGGAATAAGCCTCTTTCCCCCCTTCCTACCATACTTTTCTATCCATCTGATTCCAGCCCATATTTCGTCCACTGCTTTTTGAAGTAGCCTTCTATATGCTTCAAGAAACCCGTTTACATTATATCTATGCCTTATATTGTATGCTCTAACCTGATACGATCCTCCTGACACCTTCAACAACCTCCTTATATTTATGCGACCCGTAGAGTTTTCCAGCAAAATGAGACACGATGGTTATCAAGTCTTCAATAAGCTCCTCCTGAGGGTTCTTCTCCTTGCTGTTTATCACCTCTATCGCGGTTCCAAAAGCCTGGAACATCTTCCTCAGCGTTCCAAAACCAAACCTAGTCAGCCCATCCTCGTATACAATAATTGTCCTGGAGACTTCCCCCTCAGCAACCATCTCTAAGAGCCTGAGAAAGCCCTTCCTGTTCTCGTTGAGACCTGAACCCACATCGCTCAGTATTTGAATCTCTCCATAACCCTTATCTTTAGCGTAGCTGTGTATAAGTTGCTTCCATCTCTCCAAGCCGTCTTTTTGCAGAAGAGACTCCGGCATAACCAACTACAACCATCTCCTCCTTTAGTCCAAGAATGCGCTTAATTTGCTTTCAGGTATCCTCCTCCTTCCACCAATCGTCCTGACAGCCCTTATCCCCCCTCCCTATCCCAACGCTGAATAGCCTTAGTAGTGACTCCCAGCAGCTCTTTAGCTTCTTTAAGCGTGTAGAGCTTCCCCATAAACAGAAAATACCACTTAAGTCTATTTAAGTCTATCTATTTTGGAACTGCTAACTGAGGCTACTCTGCATAGTATTCGTTCCCATATGTGAACTAAAAATTTAAATATTCGTTCCATATATCTCACTTATGAAATTAGAGGAGCTGCTAATTCTTCTAAATGAGTGGTGGAAAACTGGAAGAGTGGATGAGGATAGGGTTAAATCCTACCGTAGGAAGTGTTTTAGTGATTTAAAGGATTTAATGAAGTATCGGCAAATCATAGTTATATCGGGTTTAAGAAGAGTGGGGAAGAGTACATTGATGTTTCAGCTTATCGATGACCTGCTTAGAAGCGGTGTTGAACCTAGGAAAATTCTATACTTCTCCTTCGATGAAAAAGTCGAAGACCTAACCGATATCTTAAACGTTTTTCAGAAAATTGTAAAGACTGATTGGAGAAGGGAGAATATATATGTATTCCTAGATGAAATACAGAAGCTTGAAGGGTGGAGTTCAAAAATAAAGATTCTCTACGACAACTTCCCAAAAATAAAGTTTATAGTTTCAGGCTCAGCATCCATACAGCTAGTCTCCGAAGCTGTATCCGACCTAGCTGGAAGATACTTCCTAGAGGAGGTGAAACCACTATCCCTAGAGGAATACTATGAGTTGAGAAGCGGTAGGAGGATTGATAACTATGAGCTTTACAGGAACGATATTGCTTTAGAGCTTGATGACTACTTCAAAAAGCCATATCCGGAAATAGTTAACTGGAGAGAGGAGAGGAGAATATTTGAGTATATAAGGGAAAGCATACTAGCAAAAATTTTAAGAATAGATCTACCGGACACCTTTAAAAACGTTAACCCAAAACTCCTATGGAGCCTACTTGAAATATTCTATAGAGAGCCGGGAATGATTCTGAATCTAGACTCCCTATCTAGAAGCTTAAGAATACATAAGAAAACCCTAGAGTGGCATATATTCCTACTACAGTTTGCAAAGCTAATAGTACTCGTTAAGAACTTTAGAGTTTCAGCATTAGCTGAATCTAGAAAACTAAGAAAAGTATATCCATACGATATCTCCCTAGTATTCCCATTCAACCCAAACATAGAGGAGGGTAAAGTTGCAGAATGCGCTGTAGCCTCAAAAATAAACGCTCAAAACTACTGGAGGGAGGGAAATAGAGAAGTTGATTTCCTAATTAGAAATGGAAAAATCATTCCAGTAGAGGTTAAATACAGGAAGATCCTAGATAGAAGCGATACTAGAAACCTAACATACTTCCTTAAAAAGTTTAAAATCGATTTCGGAGTAATCATATACAATGGAGAAACAAGAGAGATTACACCACAAATCAAAGCAATAAACCTCCTAGACTTCATCTACCTACCAACCTCAAAACTCATAACACACCAAGCATCCTAACAAAATCAATCCAAATACAGCTCCACATCATAAATATATAATAAGAGGAGGACTCTTCAAATGCCTGGACTGCGGGCTTGAGGCGAATAGGGATGCCGTAGGAGTCCTAAACATAGGCCACCTCCGTGGAGGCGGCGTTAACGGGGTGGTGGCACACCCCTTGCTTCTAAGGTGGAACGGGATGAGGTGGGAGCCTAGAAGGGTGATGAACAACCAACCGATGAACGCCTTAGAAGCAAGAATCTCCCGGCTTCAGCCGTGGAGAGTGTCAACATTATAAACGCTGTACTAGCCGAGGTTGCAACAAAAGAGATATAAACGAGATTAGAGCTGAAATAAGTAAGCTTAGAAGTGAGATTAAGGCTGATATAAGTGAGCCTAGGAGAGAAATTTATAGTAATTTTAGGTGGACTATGGGAGTAATAATTACCGTATGGGGAGCAGCAGTAATTCCAATACTTCTAAGACTAATAGGAGCAATATAAAGCTTAATTAAGCTTTAAAGCCGGAACATATCCAAATATCTATAAACTTTATAGTTTGATTTGGAGCTGATGAGCTGCTAAGTAGTTTTTGGGTATGTCCTTAACGTCTTGTAAACTTAAGCTTTACCTAGAAGTTAATCAGCAAGCTTAAGTTTACAAAGCCGTCCTTAAAGCCGGAAGATTTTTATTCCTGAGGGACATAGAGTAACTGATGGAGTTTAGGGATATTGAGAAGTGGAGGAGGCTTGAGGAGGAGGCTAGAGAGTTGAGGAGGAGGGAGGCTGATTGGGAATTCATAAACTCACAGCCTCCAAGAATTAGAGCAGCCCTAAAACTATACGTGGAAACAGGGGATATAAGGCTAGCTTCAAAAATAGCTGGAATAGAAATAGAAGACTTCAGAGAACTTTTAAGACTAGCTAAAATTCCAGTAGTTGTTTAAACCCTACCCAGCCCCAATAATCCCTAGACCAACATCCTCCATAGCTTCGAAATGTTTTTATGGAGATGCTGAAGTATTACTGTATGTGGGAGTATGTTTTAGGCGGAGCATCCCTATTTGGATTGATAGTTGGATTATTCTCAATATATAATGGTAGAGCAACTAGAAAGCTACTTATGGAGGAGGAGAGATTAACTAGGGAGATGATAGAGAAGCTAGTGGGGAAGATTGATGAGGGATTTAGGAGGATGGATGAAGGATTTAGAAGAATGGATGAAGGGTTTAGGAGGATGGATGAGAGATTCGCTAAGATGGATGAGAGGTTTACTAAGATGGATGAAAGATTTATTGAAGTGTTGAGGGAAATAAGACAGTTAAGAAGTGGCTGACGTAAGCTAGATGGTTGAACCATCCATAACCGAGCTGGAAACTATCCACATAGCTACATCCAGCTTATCGGCAATTATCCACGTTAAAACTGTAGGCTTTCCCGTTAAGTCTAGGTAAGGTTTATATTGTGGTTATGATTATGTAAGTCTAGTAGGTGTTGTAATGTCCATATTTAAGATACTTCCAAATCTTTTTAGGGTTGAGGTTCCTCTACCAGGGAATCCTCTTAAAGCAGTTAACTCCTACGTTATTAAGGCTGAGAAGCCGCTTATAATCGATACAGGATTTAACATGGATGTATGCTATGTTAAGCTTCTAGAGGCTTTAAATGAGATTGGTGTTAACTTTAGAGATGCGGACTACTTCGCTACACACCTCCACGCAGACCATCTCGGTCTTACAGGTAGATTAACAAGAATGGTTTACATGAGTAGTGCTGATGCTGAAATAGTTAGCAAATCCAGGAGTTTGGAGCATTGGATTGAGACTCTGGAATACTTCAAGATGAACGGCTTCCCGGAGGAGGATGCTGAAAGGATATTGAGGGTTCATCCAGGAATCAGGTATTCAAGCATTGTGGAGTTCAATCCCGTAAGGGATGGGGAAACCCTTAACTATGGGGAATACTCCCTAAAAGCAGTTTTAACCCCCGGACATACCCCAGGACATATGTGCCTATACGATGAGGATAGGAAAATCCTGTTTTCAGGAGACCACATACTATTCGATATTACACCAAACATCTCATACTGGAAGGGTTTCGAATCTCTTGAGGAATATCTTAAAAGCCTCGACAAAATATATGAGCTTGAAGTAAACATAACACTTCCAGGACATAGAGGATTCCACGGAGATGTTAAGAGTAGAATTGTTGAAATTAAGAAGCACCATGAAAAAAGGCTTAGAGAGGTTGTTGAGTCATTGAGAAGCGGGGCGAAGAACGCATGGCAAATAGCGCCATACATAACATGGGATATAAAATATAATAGATGGGAGGAAATACCGACATCCCAAAGATGGTTCATCATCGGTGAAACAATAGCCCACCTACACTACCTAGAGAAGAAGGGAATTGTAGCCAGAGAGGTTGAGGATGGAGCTATAAGATGGAGCTTAAAGCTAGCTTAAACTATGAAAACAAGAAGAGTTAAGTATGAGCTATCCTAAGCCTTAAATGATCATTGCCTCAGCCTTATCGTTAAACTTGCAAGAATTGGAAAAGTAACGCTTAAAGATTCTGAGCTATGTAGTCTTTGATAGACTAGCATATCTCTTGGGATTCAGCAGCTTAGGGCTCCTATTGAGTTCATCGGAGCCCTCATCATCCTCCTCCCCCGTCAGAGTGAACCCGCTCCAACCCTTCATAAGCTCATCGAGGAGCTTTGGTTTGGAGGAAGCCCCTCCATCTGAAGGTATAGGTTTATAGCTGCGTTAAGCTGCCCATCTATCCTCAACCCACATCCACATTCATATATTGCTCCCTTCGGGGCATTAACCATCCACATCTGGAGCACCTTCTAGTGGAGTTCTTTGGGTTGAGGAGCACAACCTTTGATTTGTATTCCATAATGTTATGATTGTCTTCCATCGTTCTTTGAAATATTCCTATTATGCTCCTTTGAGCTGTTAAGCATTCTATTCTTCCTTAAGTATTCGAAGCCGTGAATGTAGCCTTTGAACTCCCCACTATAAAGGTTGTCAGCTTATGAATGAAATCCTTAGCCCTATCCTTCCCACGCTTAAGTATTTTACCAGACTGAGGGAGGACTTCTTTGACGTCCTCCGCTGCACCCTCCTCCTTACCTCATAGACCCTATGAATGTGGAATAGTTTTGCCAAATCCATTCTGATCCAGCCTATCCCCGGACTGAATCCATCTAGACTCTTCTCGTTGCAGTCCCAAGCTACCTTACCTCTAACCTCCTCATCCCCCTTGAACCTGAACGTTACCATCAAGTATTTCTCGTTAAGAATAAGCTCCCCTATTTCCCCTCTTGCCCTGCTGAGGAACCAAGCTTTTAAAACATCAAACTCTACATGTTCCCTACGTGGTTTAATGCTCACCCTTATAAAGATGGATGCCCAGAAAACCAGAACTTTAGTTCTGGGATGAATGGATGTAAATTAAATAGAATCTTTCCTAAAATATTTTAAATCGGATGTTCCGAGCCTGTAATGGTGGTGTAGTCTTAGCCCATAGGTTAATGAGATCTATGGGATGAGGAAGCTTTGATGCCTAACCAGCATATGGGGGATAAGCGTAAAGCCTATCCTAAACGCTGGAGCCTCATGGCGTAAGCCATTCTTCCAGCAAATGGGCTGGAGGGCAACCTATGAAGCTAAAAGGAAAAGCTGGAAGCTCCCGATTTCAGTCGTGGAGAAAACGTCATATAGATTAAATATAGTGTAGATTACTTCATGATATGGTGAGTTAATATTTTTCAAGTCTTCTAGATATTCTATCCAAAGTCTCCATAATTGCTTTCTGCCCCTCCTGCAGGGTTTTAGCATCCTCATGTATAACCCTAATCCCCTCCTGAACAGCCTTAATTCCCTCCTGAACTGCTTTAACGCTTTCCTGAATTCCTCCAATCCCCTCCTGAACTGCTTTTATTCCTTTCCTGAACGGCCTTAATCCCTTCTTGAACGGCTTTAATCCCCTGCGTAATCCTCCATAAATCAATAGTGTTCTCACCCACAACTATAGCTAGTATAAGGCTAATAGTGGATAGTGTTAAGGGATCCATAATAGAAGAATAAACAACCACGCTTAAACATTACTACTAGTAGCTTGGACTTGGCAATTTAACATATCGTATATAATTTCCTAAGTTGTCATGTTCCCAACTTCATCGAAGAGGTAGAGCAACTCTATGCTATAAGCTACCTACAGATAAATCTGTGAGCTTGAAGCTCTGGGTGGTTTAAGGATTATTGTGTTAAATCAATTCTTTTAACTTCTATTACTTGATCTATCTCTTGTTTTAATTCTTCCACTAGTGAGCGAAAGTCTTCGTATATTTTCTGCTTTACTAACCCAAGATCAATAAGTTCTTCTACCATCCAAGAGAGTCTAACTTTACTTTTCTCAGTAAACCGTCTTTGTACGAGACTGTGGTCTTCTTTGAAGAGGTGTAGACATATTATCATCGTCAGCTCAATAAGCTCACCACCTCTTCCAATCCCTATGCTTAATCACTACAATCAAATCAGACCATCTGCAGAGCTCCATAACTTTAGTTGTCGCTATCAGTTCTCTGTATTCTCCTATGCCTTTAATGGATTTTCAATTTGTTTGATAACCGCATCATATTCTGCGTTATTGCATTGAAAATTATTTATTATTCTTCCATTTTAAAGAGGGAAATGCTCCATTTATCTCTTCATCTCTCTGAAAGAATTAAATATCTCTCTTTTCCTGATCGTGTTTCAAAAATCCTAAGATTTTTAGCAACTACAGGTAATAGTTTCTTTTGATAGGATCATAAGTTTCCCTTACTTTCATAATAGCAGGCTCTACTACATTTGAAGTCTTTTATCGTATGAGCACAAGACAAGCATCCGAAGATTATCTTTCCCTATCGGTATAAGACATTCCTACACTATATAGATCATAATAATCGGCTAGAAAACTACCTGTAGAAGGGAAAGCTAACTAAGAGATGATTGAGAAGCCAATGAGGAATTGAGAAATGGGTGAGAAATTTATTAGGATGTTAAGTGAGACGAGATTGTTAGAAAGTGATTGATGTGGAATAACAGCTTTCTACATTAACTTAACATATCTTAGGCTAAGCTTTAGACTTCATCTTTAATAGGCCTGCTCATCAGTATATTAGCAAACATGTGGAAAATTGTGTGAAGTACCATGACTTTCTATGTACTGACTTTAAAGCCTAAATTATCAACTTGAATTTAATAGGACTCAATAGTTAGTTCTCAGCAAAGCTTTCCCTAGATATAGACCTTAATCAAAATAGTTACCAACAAGCTTACGAGTTGGTTTTGAATACAGTTTATATGGTAGTAAAATCATCGAAGATTAAAACTCAAAGCAATCAGCCGTCTCAACATTTAGACTGGGTATATACGTCCAACCCTCCTTTCTAACATCAATGACCTCCACGCAGTAAAATCCTCCCTGACTATCTAAATTAAACTCTGCAACACCATTCCCTCCAGTTGAGTCCACCATCTCTTTGATAGTTCCACTCGGTAATGTAACTTCAATTACTACATCTGCACCTTCAACTCCTTTCCCATCAAGATCAACTATTCTCACGTAAGCCCATAGTTTATTCCCCTTTTCCTTAAAAGTTATTTGGTAAACATACATTCCATTAAATTCCCTACCTCCAATTATGAGGGTTCTTGCTGAGTATTCACTTACCTGTACAACTGCAATCTTACTAAACTCTATAGTTAATGTTACGTTAACGTCAACCCATCTAGCTCCTATAAGATCCTTCATTACATAATGGTTCTTATCAAACCGATATACAAAGGATATTGGTGTTCCATAACCCTCCCTAAGAACTACATATCCATAGTTTAATGTGGAGTCTTGAAGATTGAAGGCAGCTGTAATATCCCTCCCTGTGGTAGTATCGTAGAATTTTACGGCTGCTTTAGTAATTATTGCTGTAATCCCCTCAAGGTTTGATCTTTGCGTAACGTATATGTGGAATGGGGCTTGGCCTAAAACTATCCTATCTGGAGGTGTGTAGTCCGGTGAGAATATTGAGAAGTGTATGTAGGGCAATATCTCCTTACGTATGTATTCCTTCAACGTGTAATCAATATATGCTTTATTACCTCTCCTCGTTACTAGCATGAATGTATGGTTTTTACCTGTATCTATGGTGTAATCTATGCCTACACCTGTTTTCCCCTCCTGAGGTTTAAGGTAGATAGCTGGATTAAGCTGGAACATTTTATGGATATTATCTGTCCTGTTTATTATCCATAGCTGATCCACCTCTAAAGGTATTGTGCCCTGATTCTCAATAGTTATGTTTACTCTACTGTATGGTGCTGATATATTTATCCATAACGTCTTTACTACAAGCTTTTCCTGCATTCTCTCCCAGTCAAACCTACCCATTTCAATAACTGATAAATTATATATTCCTATTTGAGTCATTATGTATAGTAGGGAGGCTAGGGAGAGTACAAGTATAGCTAGGAAGAATAGTGTTCCTATTACTGAAGTTACTCCTTTACGGTTTCCACAGTATTTCATCATAACCTCCTCTAAGACTTACAACCTTAACATAGTAGGCTTTACCCCCTATAATATTGAAGCTGGTGGTGCATCTAATTCCCTTAACAACGTTAACTCCAACCTCAACCTCTCCATCAATAGCTGCTGGAGTTTCATTAACGTAGACGCCAACAATCGTTATACATGTCCTCCCGAAGTTGTAAACGTATACTGTAATCTTATTTGTATCGTTTAACGCTACATCAACTATTGCGAATCTCTCCCTTATTGTTTCCTGCTCCTGCCCGAGTATTGATTTAAACGTGGCTTGCTGAAGTTGAATTATGCCTAAACCATGTAGATATAGTAGGGACCCCATACCTACAACTATGAGTAGTAGAATCAGCATACTAACAATGTTGCTTACCCCTCTCCTACTCATCAAGCAATCCACTACCAACAATATATGTAGCCGTCTTAAAAATATTTCGTGTCTTGAAGCATGTCAACCGCTACTTAGCAGTTCATCAATTCCAAATCGGACTTATAAAGTTGTGGGAGCTTTAGATGTTTGGATGTGCTCGTAGACTTAGGTATTGCTGGCTTCCTTCAGTAAGACTTATGGTGTTGATAAGTTTTAAATATGTGTTGGATATATGTTGTTAGGTATGCCTTTATTTAGGCTTAAGCGTTCTAAAGCCTCCGTTGAGGGGGAAGCTGTTGAGGTAGCTAAATCCACGATTGTTAAGGGGCTGACATTTAAGGATTTCTATCTTGTTAAGGCTCCATACACTTATGCTGGTGTTGCTGTTGATCCTGATGGTAAGCTGAGATACTACGTTATTGAGCCTGAGCTTCTACCAGGTGAGGCTGCAGCTCTTAATAAGATTAAGGAGATACTTAGGGAGGAGGCTGCTGAAAGGTTTGAGAGGCTTGAGGAGGTTGATATTAGGAGGTGGCTTGAGGAGAAAACTAAGGCAATTATTAAGAGCTACCATATAAACGTCGCTAAGGAATCAATAAGTAAAATCCTATACTACGTGTTTAGGGATTTCCTCGAGTATGGTAAGCTTGAATGTTTAATTAGGGATCCTAACATTGAGGATATTAGCTGTGACGGTGTTAATGTTCCAGTTTATGTTTGGCATCGTCTCTACGAGTCCATACCGACAAATATTGTTTTTGGAAGTGTTGAGGAGCTTAACTCCATGATTATGAGGCTTGCATATAAGGCTGGTCAGCAAATATCCATTGCTAGACCTATTGTTGAGGGATCGATTCCTGAAGGATATAGGATACATTTAACTCTTGAGGAGGTTTCAAGGAAGGGGTCAACATTCACTATTAGGAAGTTTAGGGAGGAGCCCTTCACAATTATCGACTTAATAAACTATGGAACAATATCTACCGATATAGGTGCCTACCTATGGCTTCTAATCGAGAACATCAGATCAATAATGATTTGCGGAGCTACAGCTTCAGGTAAAACAACTCTCCTAAACGCTATAATTACATTCATTAGGCCTGAGGCTAAGATAATAACTATTGAGGAGACTAGAGAGTTAAGGCTTCCACATGAGAACTGGGTTCCCCTAGTTTCAAGACCGAGCTTCCAGCCCGGCGTCCAGGATATTACGCTATTCGACCTGTTGAAGTCTGCTTTAAGAATGCGTCCAGACTACATCATTGTTGGGGAGATAAGAGGGGAGGAAGCCTACACCTTCTTCCAAGCATTATCAGTAGGTCATGGGGGACTATGCACAATCCATGCTGAGGGGGTTGATGTCGCTATAAGGAGGCTTGAAACTAAGCCTATGGATATTCCTAGACAGCTCATACCATTAATAAACGTACTAATACTTACGGGTAGGGTTAAGATTGGGGAGAGCATTAAGCGTAGGGTACTGGACGTTATGGAGCTTGTAGGAGTAGATCCTAGGAGTAATGAGCTGATCATGAATCCACTGTTTAAATGGGATGCTTCAAGCGATTCATTCACATACACCGGTAAAAGCTACATTCTGGATAGAATAGCCAGCATTAGGCAGGTTAGCCCTAAGGAAATCGTTGATGAGTACGAGAGGAGGAGGGAAATTTTGGAGTGGATGGTTAGAAACAATCTTAGAGGGTTCAGCGATGTCTCAAAGATTATTAGAATGTACTACTACAATCCCAGAGACATCTATGAGCGGACAAGGCTGAACATACCTTGGCGGGAGGGATGAGGAAAACATACATTAAGGTTAAGCAGCGTAGCGTAATTATCCGCTTAGCATATAGGATTTTTGAGGGGCAAGCTAGAAAGATTTCAGCTAGGCTTAAAGTATTTAGAGACTTCTACTCTAAATCCCTAATACCCATATACTTCAACGCCTACATCTCAGTAATATTCTTCCTATCAATACTTGTATTTACAGTAATGCTTATACTAGGCGTAGCCATACATCACATCATCCTACACTACCCACTAACCACATCAATACTTTTAGGATCCCTCATAAGCTTAATAGCTACAGGTCTTACCGTATGGGCTTTAATAGCTAATCCAGTATATCGTGTAAGCAGCCTAAACAGAAGGCTGGAATCCATTCTACCACACGTTGCTGGATACATGGCCGGTCTTGCCTCAGCAGGGCTTTCAATGGAGCATATATTAGCAAGAACTGTTGAGCTTCAGCCTGAACCAACACTAACACATATCGTTAGACTTATTGTAAGGGATATACATGTATTCGGCTACGATATAGTTACAGCTTTAAGAAATGCTATTGCAAAATCACCATCAAAAACTCTAGCATCAATTCTCAGCGGAGCTGTAAGCACCATAGTTGTAAGCGGGGATTTAAGATCATACTTCCTATATACATGTGAGAAGCTCATAGCTAGGAAGAGGGATCAGCTAAAGAGGGTTATAGATAACCTATCATACATCGCCGAAATGTATATAGCCCTAGTTGTTATAGGTCCAATAATATTTGTAATAATACTCATAATAATATCGATGCTTGGAGGATTCCCAATAGACCCAGCAATAATGCTCCTAATCCTAACATTTATAGGCATACCAGTAATCGGCGCCGTATTCATCATAATCACCGACGCATTCCTAGGATCGATTTAACAATGTGAAGCCTCCATTAAGCCACACGTTCCTAAAGAGCTCAATACTTACCCCCACATGTGCTAGCAGATAATGCATGTCCCCACAAGGAAAGTATTTTCTAGAAATAATCGCCCTTCCACCAATAACCCTTCAATAATGAGGCTTACCCACATCTCAAAGATCTTGGAGTTTCGATCATCTATTTCCGCACATGATTAACAACATCATCCTCATCAACGATTAATTAAGCCTACAAATCCAGTATCTATAGTATTAGTAGGTTGAAGACTAAAGCTGATACTATTGAGAGGATGAGTGAATGTCTTAACCCTACTAGCGTATATCCTGTCCCTATTTTACCAGCTATCAGCCCCCCTATTAGAGATTCAATAAATGATGAGTAGTAAAGTATTGACTTGTAGAAGTTTATATCAAGAAGCCCCCTCATAAACGCTACCTCACGGGATGCTGTTAATAGGGGGATTAGGAACTGGTTCACTAATACGTAGGCTACAGCTAAATATATCATTACTGCTGTGTAAACTATCAACACGTAGGGCTTCGTAGATGTTATTCTCTCAACCTCATACTCCGTTATGGATGAATACAGCTTTGAAGCTGATTCTAAAACCTCATTAACCCTCCCCCCGCTTTTAAGCGCTTCAGAAAGTATTATTGAAGCCATCTTAACTCTCGGCGATGGAAGCCTTTCACCAAGCTTAAGAATAGCCTTATCGATCTCCACACCTAAATTAAACAATACAACAACCCTTCTAAGCTCATACGTGAGGGAGCCGTAATCCATTTTTGAAGCCTCCTCTATAGCTCTTGGAAGCGTAAGCCCTGACCTTACTGATTCAGCAAGCCCTCTAAACAGATCTGCGAGATGAAACTCCGCACTCTTAACCCATCTATAGTTTACATACTCAACTATCGATGGTGAAAATATTGAAACTATCAACCCAGTAATAATTATATTGTTTACATTACTATCCAGCGGAATTATGTATGGTAGCCTAGGCCTATACATTCCAGTAACTATAGGTGAAATTATGATGAGAATTGAGGATACTTCTGAAGCTACCCATACAGCTATCCTCTGCCTCCTCCTAAAGAATAAAGCCGGCATAAATTCACATATTAAGCTAACCATAGCTATTTATACTTACCGCTAAACCAGCTTATCCACATTTTAGCTGATTAAGCCTATTTACAACAACACTACCTCTCATAAATGTATGAATCCTAGCAGCTTAGCTTGCAAATCTATCATGAAGTAAGCTGAAGGAAATTGGAGCAGGGGTTAGCTTGATATTAACGTATTGCACCTTCTAAACCGCTATCATGAAGCATACCAACTACTATTCAGCAGAGTAATCTGGATGAGTTGTTGAATAGATGTAAACCTTATGGAGGCAAAACGTTTTATAGTAGTATAGGTAATACTTAGTAGGTTTGCTTGGTGAGGATTGATGAGTGGTGAGGGGGGGCTTGACGAGAAAATCTATAAGCTTCTGGAGAAGCTTGCTAAGAACGGTGTTGTTGAAATCAATCCAGTAGTTGATTTAAATGGGGTTTCATATCCTCAGATTGAGGAAACAGTTGAAGTTAGGGGTTTCGATAATGTCCACAGGCTTATTGAGGACCTTATTGGGAGGGGGATATTTAAGCCTAAGCTTATCGATAAGATCATTAGATGCCCGAACTGCGGAGGTTTTAATGTATTAACCAGGTATCACTGCCCATACTGCGGCTCCTTCAATACTGGACGTATCAGCATAGTAACCCACATACTGTGTGGAGCTATAGATTCTATTGAGGCATTTAAAAAAGATGAGAAGATGGTATGTCCAAGATGTGGTAGAGAGCTTACTAAGCCTGAAGTGGATTATAGGATTCTAGGCGAAATATTTAAGTGTAATAGCTGTGAGAGAAGATTTGATACTCCAGTAATAATGCATAAATGCTCCACAGATAAGACGGTATTCTCCTACAGGGAGGCTAACTACGTCCCCATATACTCATTAACCCTAAGCGATAAAGTGTTTGAATCGGTAATTAAGGGTAAGTATCTGATAACGTTGATTTCAAACATATTGAAGGAGAATGGATTCCGAATAATTGAAACATCCACCCTCCCAGGCTCATCCGGAGTTAATCAGAAATTCGATATTGCAGCATCCCTACCAGTAGATGGGGGAAATATAAATCTATGCATAAACATACTGCCGAATGTTAGCGACTTCGAGGTTGTAATGGTGTTCTCAAGAGTTTTCGACGTAAGATCAGCTCATGGAATAATAGTAAGTCTAAGCGAAGTACCTGAAAACGTGTATAGGCTTGCAAAATCCTACGATATCGAGATTATCGTGATGGGAAATGTTGAGAAGCTGAAGAGTGAAATTAATGAATACATAGGTAGGCTTAAAAACGCTGTGAAGGCTAAGAAGCGTTGAAAACCACCACTAGCTATGCTACACAAGTCTCGTAGTGGTTTCAAAAGCTATTCCATGGCTTGTTATCATGAACGGTATTATAACGCCCTGATACGGTTTACGCTTAACCTTAACTATCTTCAGAAATCTCGCTATCCCACCCCCCTCCTCACTGTATGATGTATTCATAACTATATCCGCAATCTGCTGGAGAACTATGTTTGTTCTCGAATCGTGAAGGCTTGGAACAACGTAGGCAAGGTGGAGGCCACCGCTTAGCTTAAAGATACGTGATAAACGCTTAATAAACATCTTAACGTCTTCAGACTGAACAAACTCAAGCAGGAATGTTGATAAGCTATCTAAAGCTGTCCAGAAGCCGTTTTGAACATATTTAAGAAACTCCTCCTCAGGAAAGTTCCCAGTAGGCTTACTGTATAAATCCATAAAAACCCACTGCCCAGCAGCTTCGAAAACGTTAATATTCATACCTAGAGAAGCCATAGACTCCCTAATATCCTCAACATCCTCATCCAGAGCAACATATAAAACCCTCCCCCCACCCCTACAGTGATTAAACAAAATATATCTACCAACCAGATAATAGTAGGAGTCAGGCTCCCCCATAATTAACGCAAGCCCCCCACCAGGAACTCTCTTAAGCTCCTCGCTTGGAATATATAAATTAACAAACATATAGTAGCTACCACCACAACCGTTTAAACCTATCTAGCCATGTAGCTAATATATGTATTTCCGAACAGCTCTAGATGCCAGCTGGTCTAAAGCATCATCGATCCCTACAGGCTTCACCATACCTCCACCCTGCAGCCCACCAACCACTATAGGTGTTTCTGGCCATACTATTGAGAACCAGCCTTCCAGTATCCTCCCCACCTCAGCTTCAGAAACAAGCTTAGGGCTTAACACCAATACGTTAGCTTTCTCCCACATCTTCACCTCCCCCACATCAGCTACATCTACAGTATAGGCTACCGCCTTAACCCTCTGAGTCCTATTTAGAAGTATTGCAGCCTCAACAGAGTCCCAACATACCAGTATACCCTCAACATACCCCTCATAAACTATAGCGTTCACAACCTCCTCCACAACACCATGAAGACAAACATCATCCCTACCGAAAGCTCCCAAAAGCTTAAGCTGATAACCCCTCCTCCCAAGCTCCCTAACCACACACTCAGCCAAGTAACTCCTCATATCACATCCAACAACTACCCTCATACCCACAAACTATTAACAACAACACTTATAACTGTTCAGACACAGCCTAAACGTAATACCATAGTATCCTAAAGCAACAGCTAACACATTAATTAGAGATGTAGCAGCAAGGAGGATGTTGAGAAGCTAAGAGCAGCAAAGGAGGATATGAGAGTTGAGGAGAGCTATTAGAAGGATACGAGAACTTAAGGCTAAGCCAAAATCCTATGAATAGAATAATTAAGGGTAAACGATCTATAGCGTTGTTAAGAAACTAGTGCAATAGTAGTTACATTAGCCTCAACAATACTTGCACCGTTAATGTTGAGAAAGAGCTTAATACTTGTTGAGACAGCCTAGGCTAAAGTAGCGAATCCTGTAAACTTAAGCTTAGGCTTAACTATCTTGTTACTATAATGTTCGCTAAAGCTCTTCCACTATGTTAATTATGTGAGAGTAGTTCTCTTCATCCTTAAAGCCTCAGCAGCCATAACATTGAGGAAAGTTATGGAATGCTAGCCGCTTAAACAATAGCTGGAAACATTAAGTGATAGTATTTCGCATTTTTCTATAGGTTTCTTGAGTATATGTTATGGTCTATCTACTCAAGATTTAAGAATGAAGGAGATTACAGATTCAACATAAAGCAAGCAGATACCTAACATGAAGTTAGTGGAAGAACTTTAGCGAGATATGGGTTGCTCTGCTTAAGTTTATAAGGCGGAGATGAATTGCTGAAGGTCTACTTCCAATATCTATCAGTTACTTGAATGTCTAGGCTTGAATAGAGCTTCAAGCTAGGGCTAGAGCATTAAGTATGAGTTTACTCATGAAGAGTTAACGGCTTTCGATGTAGCCCTTACAGCAGTTGAAGCTATGAAGAATGGATGCTGAAGCTAATCATCCCTAAGCGTTTAAGAAGCTGATGCAAGAATCTCGACTAAAGCTGGATGTTCGATGTAGCTACTTCCCCCCTGATGATCCTCCAAAAGCAAGTATTAAAAGACCAACTATAAAATCCTGACATAGATAGCCTGCTACAGCACATATAGCAAAGTTAAGCAGCTTAGCTCTAGTGAATAAATCCGGGAAGTATAAGGCTCCAATCCAACTCACTGCAGTAGCAGCTAAGATATAGTAAGTATTATCGTCAGCTCCTGAGAAACATCAGCATTAACAACATACTTAACAATAACAAGTAGTGAAGCACCAAGAAGAAACGCTAACAAACCCACAAACATGTAGCTGAAGAAGCCATATATCAACTCAACATAAATCCATAGAAGACACAATACAACTATTATCAGCTTAACAAGTAATCCACGCATACATACCCATAAACTAATAATCAAGCAACCTAATAAACTCTACATATAGGCTTAATGAATTAGATATGTTAAGACTGTAGCAGCTATCAATACTACAGCTGCTAGCAGAAGCATTGATGCAGTTAATCCCTCACTCCTCCTCGACTTCAAAACCTTCATAATCCCCACTCTAAACTATACCATAAAATATATAAGTCTTCACCACAGCTTCCACTGGAATTCCAACAATCTAAGTAAATTCAAATAGGATACAGCCAAATCCTCCACTAGCAGGAGCAAGTAGACCATAACTCCAGAGCACCAATACATTACTGGGAAGAACATAAGATATATTGAAAAGAAACGGGATATCTTCATCTCCTACTAAAGAAGAACCACTATATAAGATCGCTATAATATTGAAAGCATTAGAAATATGCATCCCGTACAGATTTTATCCATTGGAAGAATAGAAATACTTCTATTCTACTAGTTTGGAAGCTTTAAAAGATTAAAATGGATGAAATGTTTCTGTACGAATTGTATTGACGAGTTGATCGCTGATAATTTCATCTATCTTAGAAGGGTTATGGAAGTAAACGGATAGATACATACATAACCGGTGAAGAGTAATAAAATCTATTTGTCCAAATTTAGCAAAAAGCTAGCAAGTAAAGTTTATATGGTTATTTATTATTGTATTGGTGAGTTAATATTTTTCAAGTCTTCTAGATATTCTATCCAAAGTCTCCATAATTGCTTTCTGCCCCTCCTGCAGGGTTTTAGCATCCTCATGTATAACCCTAATCCCCTCCTGAACGGCCTTAATCCCTTCTTGAACGGCTTTAATCCCCTGCGTAATCCTCCATAAACCAATAGTGTTCTCACCCAATACAACTATAGCTAGTATAAGGCTAATAGTGGATAGTGTTAAAGGATCCATAATAGTAGAGTTAACCACCACACTTAAACATTACTACTAGCTTGAACCTAACAGCTTAACACATCGAGGAATCTGTTTAATACAATAATCCTTATGGTTAAGGTTTAGAGGAGGAATACGTCGGTTTTCTTAGTCTACCTATGACTGCGTCTGGGATGATCCTGCAAGCTCTACTGCTCCTATGATTATGGAGTTATCAATGGAGTTTTCTTAAAGCCTTTTAACTTCCTCGCTAAGCTTTACGGCAAGGATCTTCTCATAATCTAAAACCTCCCCTCAATATTCAGCCCCCTAACTACCTCCCCTCAAGCCTACGTCCAGCAGCACTTACCAACATTCTTCTTCCACCAGTATACATAACAACAGCATCAGCTACCTCCCTATCTACAACGGTCATGGAGGCAGGTATCCACCAACAGTACATTCCCTAAAGCTTTTAGAACCCTTAACCACAGCCCTAGCCTAACCATACTAAACCAACCACCAAGATAATGACTATTAAGAGCAAATATCTTTTCTGGAAAGTGGCAGCTTAAGAATCAAATATAATACGTTAGCCTCTCAGCTAGTAGGGTATTTAAAAGCTACGCAAGCCATGCTGCTAGTATTCAGTTATCTGAACCATAAATCAGCGTTTTAAACCATGTATTTTAATCCGCTAATCTATCAGGATGCAGTAGCATGGTGTAGCGTACCCTACTGTAAATGGGATAGATTTATATATTGCTTAGGCTAGTAATTGTTAGGTGCTGGAGTTGGTTGATTTGCTTGATCTTCTCTCAGCTGTAGGAGGTCTTGGAGGATTATCCCTAATCATATGTTTAGCATACTGGCTAGGTAGGAAGTTTACAGAGATTGACAGTAGGTTTAAGCTAATCGATGATAGGTTTAAGCTAATCGATGATAGGTTTAAGCTTGTTGATGATAGGTTTGATAGGTTGGAGAGGAGGATTGATCGTCTTGGAGCTGCCTTCCTGAATTATCAGGAGTTCTTTGTTGAGTTTCTAGCTCATGAAAGGGTTATTAGGAGCGAGTCTAGGGAGCTTCTGGTGGGGGAGGCTAGGAGAACTGTTGGTTTGGGCATGTTGAATCCATTATCTAGGGATGAGTTGAGGAAGATTGAGGAGTATATTGATAAGAGTGAGAAGGATACTATAACTCTTGAGGAGGCTGAGGAGTTTAGGGATCTTGCTAGGAAGTTCGTGATGGAGTATGGTGAGCATGTGGGGGCATGGAAACTACACATGTACGCAACAATAACACTAGCACTAACAAGAAAGAAGTATCTTGAGGAAAAACGGAAGCTGGAGGGGAAACAGTGATGTTAAGCTTTAAATAATGTCGGCTTAGCCTACCTCTTATGCTATACCCTATTTCTAAGGTAACTACGAATGTAGGGATGCTGTGTTGAAGGCTGCATTTATAATTGTGGCCATACTAGTATTATCCTTACTTACTGTTTCCTCCAGCTTCCCCTCCATCTCAGCTGAGGTTGCTTTCCCCCGTTCTAACCTTGTTGATTGGGATGGCTCCCTCTTCTGGTTTAACGTAACATTTCCTGATGAGTGGGTTGTTAAGAACAATTATACTGTTAATTTTAGTTTTAAGCTTATTACGTTGAAGGATAATGATGCTTTACGCTTAACTAAGCTTTACGTATCTATCTCCGAAACCGAAATCTCCAACTCTACACCTATATTGAGGAAGTTAAGAGTTGGTGAAAGCTATAATGTTTCTCTAAGTTTCTGGGCTAAAGACTTCTCGTTCAGCTCAATTCCTGCCGGTAGCTCTAGGCTTTTTAAGCTTAACATTGACCTCTACGGCGAAATCGATAGGGTTATTGATGGGGTAAGATATACGTACTCTAAGGTTTCAAGCTTCAGCTTTAACCTACAGATTCGTTCACCAGCAGCTCCAATAATCCTATCTTTTAATGCTCCAAGCAGTGTTGATGTTAACTCTCTTTTCGATATTAGCCTAAACCTTCTTAACGGTGGTGAATACCCCATTAGGAATGTTAAGATTCAATCTCTACCCCCTGACGGTCTTCAGCTCCGTAGCGTTGATGTTTTTGAGGTTGATTCTGTTAAGGTTAATGAGAGTAGAATGTTTAATTTTAGATTTATAGCTTTAAGCCCCGGCTTACATAGTATTAGGTTTACAGTATCCTACATTAGCTACGGAGACTACGAGGTTAGGAGGGACTTAACAGTTCAGGTAAGAGCTAAATCCCTAAGCAGTATTACATGTAGCTACAGCCCTGAAGAACCTACAGTTTTCAATCCTGTAAGCATTACTGGATCCATTAAGCCTGAACGTCAATCCGAAGTTACTGTAACTACTGTGAATCCTATGAATGTAAGTAGGACTTTTACAGCTAAGACAGATGCTAAAGGCATATTTAACACTGCATTCACTCCTGATGCCGTTGGTAAATGGATTGTTTATTTAAGCTGGCCAGGTGATGATGAGTATAGCGCATCCAAAACATCGATTAGCATCAATGTCGGTAGGGGTATATTAAGTGTTGACTTAAAGGTTAATCCTACAAATCCTAAAATTAATAGTAATGTTACTGTTTCAGGTTGGTTTTCAACCCCCATCGATACTGTAGTATCCATGACTATAATATCTCCTACAGGATCATCCTCAAGGTTTAATGTTCAAGTATCTAAGGGAAGCTTCACATACATGTTTAAAGTTGGTGAAACCGGTACATGGGTTGTTGATGTAAGCTGGCCCGGTAATGAAGTATTTCAAGAATTCAGTAAAGTACAGACATTTGAAGTTTCACCTCCTGAAGCTGGATTCCTATTCGGCTTATCTATTACCCAGCTTCTCATAATAGCTTCAGCAGTCATCACCGCTGTCGCTATTATACTTATTATTAAGAGACGTTAAAATAATTAGTTGGAGAATCAACTTTCATGTTATCCATGACTATAATATTTCGCTAAAGTTATTTCACTGTTATTTCCATTCAGATATCCTTATGTTAAACTTACAATCTCCCCATCTCAGCCTCAAACAATCAACAAAACATAGGAAATTGTAGAAAAGTCATGCATAGTTAAATCTTAACACTCTCTAATAAGATTTTGTGTATTTCTTTATGGATGTTCTAAGCTCCTTTCTAGTGAGTTGATTGCTTAGGCTTTCCAGGACTGTTAAGTGGAATAGCAGTATTTATTGTCTTAGATGCGGTTCTAGAAGTATTAGGATTATGGAGAATATAGGTATGGCCTTAAGATACTTCTGCAATCCTTATAGGAGAACCTTTAACATGCCGCTCCAATTCTTTAAGCAACAGCCCACTCATCAACTCTAGAATCAACCACACCACCTCCAGTACCTGCCAATATCATAACCAAAGAAAACTACAATCATCCAACAAAGCTTCACAATACTTCAGACATCCATCAATACGATGATACATACAGTAGTTAAGCCACTCACAGCTTACTAAGCAGCTACATCTAGATGTACATTAGCGAATTCCTAACAGTACTTAGCCTATAGATGGATGCAGCGTAGTAGCCGTATATATTAAGGAAGTGTTAGTGAAATTCGTCTGGAAAACCATCATTTCCACTGAAAAATTTATAAGGATAGTGGAGAATATACTGTGAGGTGGCTAGATTGAAGATGTATGAGAAGTTTAAATCTAGAGTTCTTAAGAGGAGGGGTGTAAGCCCAGTCATAGCAACACTACTACTAATACTAATAGCGGTAGCAGCAGCAGTAATGGTATACCTATGGGTATCAGGATACATAGGAACTGCAACAAGAGCACAGCCAGAAATGGAGGAAAAATTAAAGATAGAAGCTGTACAGGGCGCTACATCAGCAGCAATAACAATAACTTGTTATGTTAGGAATGTTGGTGGTGTTGACGCTGTTCTTGTAAATGCATATCTTCAAACTGGGGGAGTGGTTCTTACAACAGGATCAGTTAGTACTACTATTAAAGCCGGTACTACTACTGCAGTACCTGTTACTGTTAGATTAGGTACAGGTCTTAGTCCTGGTGTAACCTATACGATTAAGTTAGTAACAAGAACTGGTGTTGAGACGAGCTATACGTTTAGAGTAGCTGGATAAAGCTTTGCGGCTTAATTAAATTTTTTAACTCTCTTTTCCCTTATGGATTGAAGGATTGTTAATGGGGGCTTATTAGGCGTGGTAAGCTTCTCCTCAGCCTAGATTTTCTTGAAGGCTATGATCTTGAGCTTAGCTTATTGAATGATGTAGGGGTTGGAGACCATTTAAGCTTACTGAGAGCTATATTATGCTTCTCGCTATTGTACGTTACCTATTCTCTATGCCTTACAGGCAGATTGAGGGATTTACTAGAGCTTTGAATAGGCTTATCCCTAAGCTTCTATCAGTTAACATGGGTTAGGAGGTTATGCTTAGCTTGATTTAACCAATACAAATCATTAAGTAAGTATGATGACCTCATAGCTATAGCTGTTGGTTCAAGCGGTATTCATAAATGTAGATGGAATTGAGAGAATATATGGTAGGAGGAGGAAATGCTTCAATATACATTTCGTAGTAGATGTTAAAATTAGAGGATCGCTCTTAAATAAGATTTTTGTGGCTGTTTTGTTGTTTATTTATGGATGTTCTTGATCTTATTTCGAGTGAGTTGGTATGCTCTAGGTTTTCAGGATGGTTAGATGGGGGATGGTGTTTTCTGTCCGAGATGTGGGTCTTGTATTGTGAAGGGTCATGGAAACTATGGGTGGGGGCTTAAGCGCTATAAATGTAAGGCTTATAAACGAACATTCAACGACAAGACTGAACAATACTCCACCACACCAGGCTTTAGGAGTAGTTTACACTCGTAATCCTATTCCTTTACCTACATAACTCATGCCTAAGCTTAAGCTGGCTTTTTAATAGGAGCTATATGCCATATTTAAGGCTTTGAAGAAGCTTAGCCTAAGGAAGGCTCAACATATGAGGATTGTGGAGTTGTTGAGTCTGATGAGGTATATGTTACAGCAGGTCTTAAGGGTAGGAATAACAGTGAGAGAATTAGGAGGATTGGGAGGAAGCCTAGGCGTAGAGGTCTTAAGAGGCGTGGACGTGGAGCGTGGGGAGAGGATAAGCCAGCTGTTTTCATCCTCGTTGGGAGGTGTGGTATGGAGGATTATATTCCATCAGGAGATGTTGAGTCTGAAACAGTCCTAAAGATAATTGGGAGGCATGTATTGGAGGGCTCAACAATATACACAGACTTCTTCAAATCCTACCTCAGCCTAGGTGGGGCAGGATATAGGCATGAATACGTAAACCATTCAGAAGGGGAGTGGGTTAGAGGGGAATGCCATATTAACGGATGTGAGAACAGAGCATCACTGCTCAGGCCATGGCTAGCTGTCCACAGAGGCATATGTAAAGACAATCTAAGCCTCTACCTAGCCGCCTTCAAAACCTACAGGAGATGTAGAGGTATGAAGCCAATAGAAGCCATAAAGGAAATCCTAAAGAACATTCTTATCTCCACAGCTCTAATAGCCATCATAAAGAACACCAGCCTAGAAGCAACAATCCAAAACCAGCCACAAAATTCTTATTTAAGAGCGTACTTAAATTTTACTGAAATCCTGCTTGTAAATTATACGTTCTAATTAAAGAGCCTTCATTTAGTTTATACTAGGTATTTTGAATTGATAGCTAGTACGTTTAGATATGTGGGAATTAATATAGATCAATATTATTTTATGTTGGGTATTCATTAATTAAGATTGCTAGGAGCGTAGTGTAAGTATTGTAGCTAATGCAGCTAGGGCGAAAAACGTTAAAACCATGTATGAATATGTCAATCCGTAAATTGTAGCTATATATCCGGCTATGAAGGCTGAGATGGAGCTTAAGCCGAAGGTCATGAAGAAAACCAATCCGTAAACACCACCCATACCGGAGCCTCTAAACATCCTAGCGATAAGGCTTGTAAACGCTGGTTGATGCCCATAGTAGGATAGGCCGTAAACCAAAATAGCCATAATAGCTATTAAACCCCCTGGAAGAATCTGTAGGGCTATTAGGCTTAAAACAACACCTATCTTAGCAGCAATCAGCATCCTTCTATCACCAAGAACATCTGCAAACCTTCCAGTTAGGATTTGGCCAATCATACCGCTAAAAAGAACAATTGATAAAGCAACACCGGCTGAAACCTCAGTAAATCCTTTCAGCTCCTTTAAATATGTTGGAAGATAGAGCTCAACACCTCTAAAGTAGAGACCGACGAAAACAGTAAATATAGCTATTTTAAGCAGGACTGAGCGTTTAATATTACCTACCATAATATCTGTTTTCAAATTGGGCTTCGGGCTTGGGGTCTTAACAAAGTATATTGATGTAAGCATCGATACTAATCCAAGAACTATGAATGGTATACGCCAGTCAAAAGCTAAGGCTAAAACTATAGCTATCGTTGGAATAATGATTTGGCCAAGGCTTCCTAAAGCTCCATGAACACCCATAGCGCTAGCCTGAGCATCGCTGAAAACGTAGGCTAGCAGCGTATTTGATGCTGGATGGTAGAAGCTAGCCCAGAAGGATATTAGGATGAAGGATATTGAGAAGGAAAGTAGGGACTTCTGAAACAGGAGTATAAGGGAGCTTAAACCTGATAGTAGAAGTGTAGCAGCAATAACGCTGGAGACACTAGCTTTATCCGATAACTTACCTCCGAGAATAGCTCCAAACCCATACATGAAGTATGCTACAGTAGCTACTAGCCCAACATCGCTTAAAGATACGTTAAACTCCCTAACCATAAGGGGTACGAGAGGAGGTAGAGCAATATGGAATGAATGATTTAATGTATGAGCTAAACCTAAAACAGCAAGCAAAACCTTCCTGCTAATCCCCATAGTACTCTACATTGAAGGCAGTATATAAACATTCAACAACTATACGACAACTTCGTTACTTAAGCTGATAAATTACATCTATTACGTCTCTGCCGCTAGTGCTCTTCATCATTACAACATCATCATCGTATGCATGTAGAATTCTTAATAGCTTATCTGCAACAGTCCATGAAGTTAGGTGTTTAAGCTCACTCCATGTAAGAACCTTGTAGCCTCTACTTCTAAACATCTTCTGCACTCTTTCGTTTTCAAGCTTTGTTGAAGCTGTAATTACATCTACTTTACGTAGGAGGTCTACCTCAGCCTTACTGAGCAGCTGCCCACCAATCCCCATACCCTGATAAGATGATGCAACAGCCATGTAGTATAGTACACCTAGCCTAATGTTTAGCTTTACAGTATAGTACATTATGAAGCCAACAACCTCACTGTCTAATTTAGCTACGAGAGTTCTGGAGCTACCTAACGACTTAGCAACGAAGAAGCTGTGGAATGGGCCAAGTACGCTTTCAGCTATTCTAATAACATCATCCCTCTCACAGCTACTCATAGCCCTAATAGATACCGGCAGATACATTAACACTCCCTACTAGCCTCCAACAATAGATATTTAACTTCCTGAACACCTATTTTAAAAGCTTCCCTAGCTGAGTGGAGAGTAGCTTCAAGAAGCTGTTTAATCCACGGTCTACCTAGATTGATTATGCTAACTAGCTGAGAGGTATCAATAGATGGTAGATAGATCTCCTCACCAGGTATTATGCGTGGTTTAACTTGGCTTAGTAGCTTAATAGCTTCATAAGTATTGCTTGAGAATACGTTGATGGAGTCTTCAATGGCTTTAACATCATTAGCTATGAGGAGCTGGGGGCAAAGCACTGTTTTAAAGGGTCCAACATCAAATCTATAGTTACCTATAAATACCGCCTTATGCAGGTTCATATTTACAGCCCTAAACGACCTCCATGAGCTTAACCTATCAGCAATACTGCTTAAACAATTATCCCCAGCAGTGCTTAACACCTTCCTCAACTCCGCTCTGTAGGCATTATAATCTAGAGAGCTTCTTCCATATGTAGCTATCCTACTAATGGTTTCATAGACAATATTCACAGTATCCATCACAGCTCCACAATCCACTACATCAACAACATCAGCATCAGTATGGTAGTATCCAAGTATTCTAGGTAGTGAATGAATTGTTATAGCTGGAATACCGAGTGAGCTGAAGCTATAGCTATCACAGTACGAGTTGTCGAGCTCAAGCTCATACTTAACCCCTAGGCAGTCAGCTATGCTGGAGGCTAAACCCCTAATCTCAGGAGTACCGGCCAGTACTAGTGGGTAGCTGGTAAATGCATCAACATTAACAACAGCAATAACATCGTTAAGCCCATCAACCCTCCTAATGTTTTCAGCATAGTATCTTGAGCCGTAAGCCCAATACCAAGCCTGAAAACCAGGTGCTCCAAACTCCTCCGCTGTAAAGCTTAAAAGCTTAATAGTATACGTCATCCTAGCATTCCTCAACCTCCCCCCAACCTCGCGGAGTAGGTATAGACTAGTAAGATTATCGGAAACTCCTGTTAGCCAATGGTCATGATGTCCACAAACAACAACATACTCATCCCTAGATCCGGGAACTATAGCCTCAACATTATATCCGGTTGATCCTGAAATGTAGGATCTAGATACTATGCTAGCCTTAACTAAACCTCTTCCAACAAGATTCAGGATTTTAAAGCCATCCTCCCGCTTAACGTGGACACATGGTATTGGTGGTGGGGGGCAAGGCTTCCTACGGAAATCCCAAACACTACTAACAACAATCCTTCTAAACCTTCCAGGAGCATTATCTTGACACTCTCCACGGCTAAAGCCGGGAGATTCTTGCATACAGCTCCTTCAACGCTCAGGAGCACATCTGTTTCAGCATTCACCCCTTCATGGTTCCGGAGCTATCTGCAAGGGCTGTGCCACCAGCCCGTTAACGGCTTCTTCACTTGAAGAAGCCCTATGTTTGCTCGAACCCCCCGCCTATCTCGGCTTGGACCCTCATTCGAGCTTTTGGACTTCCAAGCCACATCCAAAGTACAGGAGCACAAGAAGTATATAAGCTTTACGGCGATTCATCTCCACGACTAAAGTCGGGAGCTTTCTCGCCGAATCTACGTAAACTATAACGGCTTCAGCCCCGAAATCATAAGCTCTTAAATAAACCGTTTTAAGCTCATCAGGATCCTGGGGGAGCTCACATAGAGCAATGGAGTTGCTAACATCCGGCCATTTTAAGCCTAAAGGATCCTTAACGTGGACAATTCTACCATCAACACTTGATGAAAGTGTTGGCGGTGTTGTAAGAGCATTAAATTCAAAGCTGTCAATACGTACCGTAGCTCCAAGATCACACCATGAATCTACAGGTACCTCCATAACCCTAACATCCAGATCAATGCTTGAAAACATATTCTTAACGATATCTACAATTCTACGCTCAGCATCAGAGCCACTAACAACCTCACCTACAGATGCCAGCATCCTTAAAGTATCGGTTAGCCCACTCATCCATTAATGTATAGAGGGAAGATTTAAATCTATGTCCCAGATCTTATAGAGGGGGGTATATGCCCCCTACTTGTCTGTACAATAACGTTTATTAATCCCCGATCTTCAAGTATCTTCTTTACCTTAATCATCTCCCCTACGGAAGGCCTCTCTATATTCCTCCTTCTAAATGCTGGGAAATAATCCAGCACAGTAACTTGAAGAGTTGGGTCTATAGAGTATATTTTAGCACCTATCTCAGTAAGCTCATCAGCGGTCATCCATTCCTTATTGTAAGCTACTCCAACACCAACATATACTCTACCACTATACCTACTAACCAAATACTCCAAAGCCCTCCAAGAGTTTTTAAGATATTTTTCAGCCAGATCCCTGCTCCTTATACCTGTTATCTCCATATACGTATCTAGCCTTAAAGCTTTAGGCTCAACACCTATATTGTTACAGCCAGCTTCAACAAGCTCATCTATGTAGCTTGGAGTTAATACTGTACCGTTACTGTCAAGATGAAGTCTTTTATCAGGATTTAGCCTCCTCAACTCCCTAAAGAAATCCAGCAGCCACCTCCTATTTAACGTCGGCTCACCACCACTTATAGCTAACCCCCTAGTACCATACTTCCGTGAGCATAGTGTTAAAGCCTCCGCAGCCTCCCTAGGCGTTAAGGCTCTAGATACATTATCGTATGTTACAGAATAGTTTTGACATTGAGGGCAGCGTAGATTACATCCCGCAACCCATACAGCTGCTTCAACATAGTGAACTCCATCAACCTCCCACCATGGAGTAGCCTTACCCCCAACAATATGGGGGCTAGGGCCGTGAACAATTCTTCTAGGAGTAGTGAAGCTTACATCTGTTTCAACAATTAAACCATCCCTAACAGGAGTTATACAGCTTCTCTCAGGCTCCCCATTCACCAAAACCATACATGCCCAGCATCCACCTGTCCTACAGGCTGGGGATAAGCCTCCAAATCCTATAAGCTCTAATGCCTTAGCTATAGTTATGCTTGATGGGATACAGTACTTAACACCATCAATAGTAACTTCAACTTCCCCGCTAACCTCAGCCTCAACAAGCCTCCTAGCCTCATAGGGGCAGGCGTAATAGCATGCAAGACATCCACTACATTTAGGAGCTGAGAAACATCTTGAAACCATACTGCAAAAACCACACCCCCTACACTTACCGGAATCCACAGCTACAGTAAAATGCTTAAACATCAATACTTCTACAATTAAGCAGCTTAAATACTTAAACGAACAGATTAAATCATGCAGTATATTGGAGCAGCTATAAATCTGATGTGGGGTTCGGACCTCATAGAGCTTTAGTAGTTTTATATTGAGCTCTCTGCCTTGGTTTCATATAAACCCTTATAAGCTTCTATGAAACCTAAAACAGCATGTCGCGGCTTTACGATATTCTTTAGTATATGTGCTGGGCAATAGCTATGGATGAGAGGGCTAGAATTGCGGCGGCTGGAATAACGTACGGATATATGTCTGTTAGCTTGGTTTTATAGTATTCGCATGACAGTATGAAGCATAGGTGGAGGGGTGAGGCTATATAGCCTAGGGTTGCACCAGTATAGAGAACAGCTATATTGGCTGGTGTTAGAATACCTATTGACTGAGCTATAGGGATGGATAAGCCTGCAGATGTTAGGGGGGAGCCGGTTATGAAACCAATTACTAGTGGAAGAGCTAATACAATAACGTGTTTGGAGATATGTGTAGAGCTTAAAGTTTCAGCTATCGAGTTGGAGACGTTGACCGAGCATATTGTAAGGCTAAACACCATTAAGCCTAATGTAGCTAAAATGAAGTTTTGAAGTTTACTTCTGAAAAGAACATGTTTAAAATCCTCTAAAGTACATTTCCCAATAACTACTGAGGTAATAATACCTGCTAAAACAGGTAGGTATTTAGGGATATTAAGTAGGAGGGTTAGGAGGACCACGATGAGGATTGGTGAAATATTTACTAGAAGACTTCTAAGCGAATACCCACTCCTACCTATCCTAAACCCTTTAACCCTCCCAACCGAAAATACATAGCCTAACAATACAGAGATAATAAACATTGGGGATGTATACATGATAATAGTCCAGATCGAAATACCCGTTAATCCTGAAATCATAATTATAACGGGCGTTAATGGATATATGAAGAAGATAACGTGTCTAAACCATAGATTAATAAATGTCTTCATTCTAGAATCAACACCAACCTGACTGCCAGCAACATCCACTATTGGAGCTGAAAATAGGGCACCACCATATGTTGGAAGCATGCCTAGAAGAGCTGGACCAACCATCATGACAAGCCTAACATCGCTTAAAACACCTTCAAGCCCCTCCATAAGCCTACCGGTAATGTTGAGCTTCTGCATAAGAAAGCCTAAAACAGTAATAAATGTAACAGTTAAAGTAACCTCAACAGTTCTAGAGTCAACAATAGAGGCGTATAGAAGCATTAAAGCATCATAAAACGGTAGGGAGGTAAAGCAAAGTATAGCGGCTCCTATGAAAGCAGCTAAACCAATATTAACCCGCCTATAGCTAAGAGTAATAATTAAAGCCATAGCTACAGCCAACCATAAAATATCCATAGACAACATGACCATCACAAAGTATAGCTTAACCCTATTTAAATACTGACGCAGTCCTAACTTATCTCCAAAAGAGCACTTATAGAGCATCGTAAGCTCTAGCTACTTTCCATTGCTACTCGATAAGATTGAGATACGATACTAACACTTCAATACTAACTCTATATGGTCTACACATGAGTTAAATCATAAAGCCGAGAAGTAAGCTAAATGTAAAGGCTGAATACTTAGAAAGTTAATTATATGTGTTTCTTCGTATATTAGCTTTATGGATAGCATTATAGTTACTGGGGGAGCTGGATTTATTGGTAGCCATGTTGTAGATCTCCTCCTAAATGATGGGTATAGGGTTACTGTAATTGATAATTTATCAAGAGGATCTCTAGGAAACCTACAGAGAAATATTGGTAGGGAGGATTTTAAGTTTTTAGCTGAGGATGTTCGAAGCCCAGGTATCCATAGTGTTTTGAGGAAGTGTAAAGCTATAATTCATCTAGCAGCACTAGTATCAGTTGAGGAGTCAATAGAGGATCCGATGATGTATCATGATGTAAACGTTAACGGTACCCTAAACCTACTTAATGGATATAGGGGTAGCTACGGCTTATTCATATACATATCATCAGCAGCTGTGTATGGGGAGCCTACGGAGCTTCCCCTAAGGGAGAACAGTTTACCGAAGCCAGTATCACCTTACGGTGTAAGTAAGCTCTGCGCTGAACATTATGTTAGGGTATTTGGGGAAAACTACGGCTTCAAAACATTGATACTGAGACTATTCAACGTATACGGCTCTAGACAATTTAAAAATCCATATGCTGGAGTAATAAATAGGTTTATTGAAAACATATATTTAAATAAGCCATTAACAATATATGGAAGTGGGGAGCAGACCAGAGACTTCATACATGTCCAAGATGCTGCTAGAGCAATAGTTAAAGCGTTAAACATAGATCTTAATGGTGAAATTGTAAACATAGCTTCAGGAAAACCTGTAAGAATAATTGATCTTGCATTAAAAATAAAGGAGATAGCTGAAAGAAAACTTAATAAGAGAGTAGCTATAATCCATAGTAAGCCAAAACCAGGAGATATAATGCATAGCTATGCATCAATAGAGAAATCCGAGAAACTACTTAAATTCAAACCGGAAATAAGCCTTAACGATGGATTAGAGCAGCTCATAGATCAATATAGAACAATATATAAGTAGCAAACGTAGTAAATACAGCAGCCTACCAAATAGATTCTTACAGCCGAAACATCCCATGGCTTCACTATCCACAAACACCCTCCTAAAGGGGAGAATAATGTATGCTACGGAAGCCAACACTCAGACAGAACGGTTAGGTATTGCTGTATCTAAGGTTAAGGCTGAACAGATTCGGAAACTATTAGGGTTGATAGGTGTACTGGATGAAAGCTTTAAAGTAGCTAAAATCAATGATAATGTCATATTCCCAATCATTAGAGAACTTAATACTGATGAGATTAATGAGATTCTTAAGGTTGATTCAAACGCAAATATCGTAAGCTTTAAGTTTACACCTAAGCCAAGAAAGCCGCGTAACCTTATTGAGGCATTATCCGGTAAGCTTGAACCATGGATGCTTGCAATTCTACCAAGATCGTTTAGTATAGTGGGGGATATTGCAATTATAGAAGTTCCGGAGCAGCTATACAGCTATAGGAGAATTATAGGTGAGGGAGTAATGGCCGTCAACTCATCAGTTAAAGCTGTATACATGAAGGTAGGGAGGACTGAGGGGATTTATAGGATTAGACCTGTTGAACACATAGCTGGTGAGGAGAGAACTGAAACAGTACATGTTGAGTATGGATGTAGAATGAAGGTAGATATCTCCAAGGTATACTTTAACCCAAGCCTATCATACGAGCATGTTAGGGTTGCATCTAAAGTAAGGGATGGGGAAACCGTTATAGACATGTTTACCGGAGTCGGATCCTTCGCCCTCCACATAGCTTTAAGAGCTAAAGCTAAAATATATGCTATCGACATAAATCCTGAAGCCATTAAATACCTTACTGAAAACATAAAGCTTAACAAGCTTAAAGGTGAGATAATACCGATATGCAGTGATGCTAGAGAAGCTGTAAACTCCAAACTTCAAAACACATCTAACAGGATTATAATGAATTTACCCCATAACGCCATAGAGTTTATAGATGTAGCTGTTAAGGCGTTAAAAAATGGGGAAGGTATTATACACTACTACACCCATATAGTAAACCGTGAAGCAATAAATATGGAGAGGGATAAGCTCCTATTAGAGCTTAAGAAAAACAAGGTAAAGGCAGAAATTCTAGAAGCTAGAAGAGTTCTTGAAGTTGCACCCTACGAGCTAATAGCTGTTTTCGACGTTAAAATACGTAGAAACACCCTTTAACATCCCCCTACAGCTACAACAGGAGGAATGACCACCTATCGGGAGTATGAGCTCAATGATGAGCTTACCGATATTTTACCGTAGAGAACCCGCTCGTCAAGGCCACCTCATCAATACCCTATCCGCCAATACAAATTAGTTAGGAGTCTTTCACACACATTAGAGGTCTTCACCCTTAAACACTAGCGCCTTCAGCCATATTCAAGCATGTAGAGGAGTTCTGAAGAGGTGCTGATATCTTCCATGTACGTTACGAGGTTAAACATCAAGAAGTACAGTTAAAGCCCGCAAAACTCAGGAGACTACTAGAAGAATAGGCTAGGCTTCACGCATAAGCTAGTAGCTGGAATAGCTTAAATAAGCTAGTAGCTGGAATAGCTTAAAAGGCTCCCCAGTTCATGATTGGATTCAAGCTAAACATTGGTTTAGTTACGCATTACCTAGTTGTTATAATTACATCACCGTTAGATATAACAACCGTATGCTCCGCTTGAGCTACAGGCATTCCCGACCTCTCTATAAGTACTGGATACGATAGTATATGTTTTGACTTAATTAAGGACTTGAAAACATCATCGAAATTCTTAAATGTATTTGCAAACCATCTTGGAGTGAATGGTAGAGTATAGCATTTAGACTTTACAAGCTCAAACAGGGTTTTTGCTGAGCTGTTTTTAGGATGTTTAAGCTTTATTAGGCGGTAAATATTTCCGGGAGGACCATCCATAACTTCACCATCCGCATCTTGAACTGTTGTAAACGGCTCAATAGCGTATACACCATTAGGCTCAAACCTTCCAGGACTGATGGAGTGAACGTTAGGTATACTCACTCCAGCATGTATTTGATACCTATCCATTGAGTGCCCGCAAAGATTTCTAATAGGTTTACATCCATATCTCCTCACAGTATCCTCAATAATAGATCCGATATCCGAATATCTTACCCCAGGCTTAATAGATTCAATAGCTTTATCTAAAGCCTCCTCAGCGGCTTCAACTAGAAAGCCAAGCTCAGGATTAAAACTAACAGTTACAGCAGTATCTGCAATACATCCATCAATATGTACTCCGAAATCCACCTTAACAATAGAGTTTGGAGGTATGATGTTTTCATCATTTACGGGGGAGGTGTAATGAGCAGCTACATGATTTACCCCTACATTACATGGAAAGGCGGGCTCACCTCCAAAGCTTCGAATAGCGTTCTCCACATCTTCACATAGCTTAAGAATAGGCATACCCTCCCTAACAATATCCTTAACGATCCTTCTAACACTTGAAGCTATACGGCCAGCTCTAACATAGTTTTCAACATCCTCAAGCATAAATCATAATAGCCTAAATCCTCAAAAACCTTTCTACAAATTTAATAGTTAAAATGTTTTTAAATTTGAAAAGCTAGATGATTTATGTATTTAAAATATGTTTGTATTGATGTATTTACTGATACCTCGTTTTCAGGTAATCAGCTTGCTGTTGTTTTAGGTGGGGAGAAGCTGAATAGTAGCTTAATGCAGAGTATAGCTCGTGAATTCAACTATTCTGAAACCGTATTCCTACTTAAACCGCATGACTTAAGAGCAAACTATAGAGTTAGAATATTTACTCCACAGAGGGAAATACCGTTTGCAGGCCATCCACTTGTAGGTACGGCATATGCTGCAGTATGGGAGGAAGTCATCGGTGTAGCGGAGCCTAAAACAACAATACTTCAAGAAACCGGTATTGGAATACTACCTGTAGAAATATATTTTAGAAATGGGAGGGTGGAGATGGTTACAATTACTCATGGTAAGCCTAAACTCCTAGATATGGTTGAGAATACTAGGAGTATAGCGAGAGCATTAGGGCTACCTACAGATAGCCTTGGGATTAAGGACTTAAAACCACAAATTGTCTCCACAGGTTTAAAGCAGCTTATAGTTCCAGCTAAAAACATCGATTCTGTAGAAAAATGCAGCCCTAACTTCAGCCTAGTTAAGAAGCTGGAAAACAAGCTGAACATAACAGGTATACTAATATTTACTCTCGAAGCTAAGTATAGTGACTGCCTAGCGCATGCAAGATTCTTCGCGCCAAGCGTAGGTGTCTATGAGGATCCAGCAACAGGAAGCGCTGCTGGATGTCTTGGCGCATACCTAGTAAAGCATAAAGCAATAGATACTTCAAAACAGCCAGTATCATTCATTATTGAGCAGGGTGTAGAGATGAATAGACCGAGCAAAATATATGTTGAAGTGGAGCATTCAGACACAGAGCCAGTAACAGTAAAAGTTGGGGGGAATGCCGTAAAGATTATGGAGGGAAGGATAGTTATTGAAGATTAAAATAGAGCTACTCCACACCAAGAAATGCCCATACTGGAGGGAGGCATTAAAAACACTAGTTGAAATAATAAACGAGTATAAGATAGATGCCGAACTTAAAGCTATTACTATAGGAGGATTAAGAAAAGCTGAAAAATACAGGTTTCCAGGATCACCAACAATTAGAATTAACGGAGTTGACGTAGATCCAAAACATACTGGAGGTATAGGGTTAGGATGCAGAATATACTTCTACGAGGGTAAACCCTACGGATATCCACCTAAAAAAATGATTATAGAAGCATTAAAAAACGCTAAGGCAATACCCTAATAACACTATGTAAAAGAATTAAGCAATAGTTAAACATGCTTCAGCAGCTCTCCTCAAGATTATTTTACATCTCCTTCAGCTCATGATTTTATTAAAACCTATTGGCCAACAAACTTCTTATTTGCACGCAGAGAAACTGTGGAGAGAACTTTAGTGAAATACTAGCGGACAACAGCTTAGAAAGCTTCATCTCAAGGTAGATATGTAGATCTATCATGTTAGTTCTTAATCCTCCATCTATAAGCGGTTAGTTTTGCTGAAGATAAAAGTAACATCAAATACTGGTATGCAGTAACGTATTTAGCCAGCTGTAGGAGAATACTGGGAAAGCTATTAAGCCATTTAGCAGTAGCCAAACTCTACTCCAGCCAATACTTAGCTTATCAATAGCTTTACGGCTAGGTATATCTGAAATTAAATGAGTAGATATACCTAAACTAAATGCAAAATATAGCTGGAAATAGCTGCTATATGGAGCTACGGTTAGGCTGAGGACTAAGGGTATTAGAGCTGAGTGGGTTAGGGGATCTCTATGATTAACTATTTTAATAATTCTCTTAAGGTAAATATCGATATCGGGGGTTAAAGCCCCGAAAACATTTGCAATTAAATATATTGGAAGCAAGTAATCATTAAATAGGTTGAAGTAGTAGTGTTGAATTATAACGATGTATGTAAGTAACGATGCAACTATATGTCCAGATCTATACATAACGAAACTAGTAAGCCATACTATTAACCTTTAGCTGAAATTAACATATGTGTTATTTAGCTTCATCATCTTAATGCTATGGATTCATATTTAAACATACTTATAGGCTTTACATTCCTAAGTCTATGAATTATTTACGTAAAGAAAGAATATCATGTAGAGAATGGTTTAAATGAAGCTGGCTTTGTAAACTTCTAGAAGTTAGTCAGCAAGCTTAAGTTTACAAGACGATGAAGCTTAGAGTTAAATTTTTATTTAGTTGTAGTATTAGCTAGTGGATAAGTGTGGAGAGTGTATGGGGAATTATTACTAGCTACTTTACTGTTGAGGGTTTTGAGGTACATGGGGATAGCACTATATTCTATGTTCAGCCTTTAGGAGATGTTAAGAGCTCGTTCCTTAAAGTACATGAGTTACTGAAACAGTATGGGCTTACAGCATATCTTAGAGGGTTTAAGGATAGAATTAGACTTGTTGTAATACCTAAACCTAAAATAAGACCAAGCAGAACATATGTAAACATAGCTTTACTCATCCTAACAATAGCAACAACAGCTTTTGTAGGCTATAATCTCTCAATACCCCTCTTTGAGGCTGGATTGATGGGTAACCCCGTCATAGGTGCTTTATCCTTCTCAACATCTATAATGATGATAATAGGGCTTCATGAGCTTGGACATAAACTAGCTGCAAAGAAATGGAATATACAGACATCACCACCATACTTTATACCAGTACCGTTCTTTCTAGGAACACTTGGAGCTGTAATAATCAATAAGGAAACACCACCTAACCGTGATGCACTATATGATATTGGAGCTGCAGGACCAATTCTCGGATTCATAGTTTCAATAGTGTTTGCATTTATAGGAATATCGATGTCCTACACTATACCTAGAGCTGAAGCGCCGATGGAAAGAATTGTAGTTTATCCAGCACCAATACTGTTTGAGCTTATTATAAGCATTATGCTAAAAATACCTAAAGACCACATATTAATAATGCATCCCATAGCCTTCGCATCATGGGTTGGAATGGTTATAACCATGCTTAACCTAATGCCGGCAGGCTCACTAGATGGAGGGCATGTTGCAAGAGCATTATTTGGAGGTAGAAAACACCAAGTAATCTCCATAATTATTGCATGGATAACATACCTTATAGGATATCCTCTAATGGCTATAATAATGTTCCTATTCTCACTATACCCTCATCCAGGACCGCTGGACGATATTTCCCAGTTAACAACCTCAAGAAAGCTACTTGCACTACCCCTCTTCACAATTCTATATCTATGTGGGGTACCAGGATGGATTGGATAGTAAACTAAACCATATACTTATGCTTCCCACAACTAAAGTTTGAGATTCCTGCTTCCAGAGTTTCATTAGTTGTTCAGCTCCTCTAGGCTTCCACTTCATACCATCCACGCACAAGTCTACATAGCCTGCCACTACATTTAAACTCATCAACAATTCATCCGAGTTAAAACCGAGCTTTCTTATAGAGCTTCAATGTAAAGTTATAGTGGGAATACCGATGATGAGAATAAGAACCCTAAAGAGGTGGAGAGCTATATATGGAGGCTACGTTAACTTATACTTAATAAGTTAAATCTGGTGATTAAGGTATGAGTAGAATTACTGCTTTGGCTGGCGGTGTTGGAGCCGCTAGATTTCTAGATGGACTTGTAAGGGTCACTAATCCGGAAGACATTACCGTTATTGTTAATGTTGGTGATGATTGTGAAATTTATGGACTCTACATTTCACCAGACATCGATACAGTTATATATACTCTAGCAGGTATTGCGGATGATGTTAGGGGGTGGGGTATTAGGGGGGATACATTTAATTGCCTCGATATGCTTTCAAGATACGGTGTTGAAACATGGTTTAAAATAGGTGATAGAGACATGGCAATACATATCCTTAGAACTATGCTGTTGAGGAGAGGGCTAAAACTTCAAGAAGTTACAGATATTATTAGGAGAAAGCTAAACGTTAAGGTAAGGGTAATACCTATGACTAATGATAGAGTTGAAACCATAATTTTAACAGATAGCGGCTTATTATCCTTCCAAGAATACTTTGTTAAGAGGGGATTCCAAGATGAAGTTAAGGGAATAATCTATAGGGGAATAGAGAGAGCAAAGCCTGCTGATGGAGTTATTGAATCTATAATGAATGCTGATGGAGTTATAATATGTCCAAGCAATCCTATCGTAAGTATTGGTACGATAATATCCATTAATGGAGTTAGAGAGGCTTTAAGGGAAACTAAAGCTAAAATCATCGGGATAAGTCCAATAATAGGCGGAGCAGCTGTTAAAGGACCTGCAGACAAAATGCTTAAAGAAATTGGACTTGAACCATCAGCCTACACTATTGCAGAGCTATATAGGGATTTCCTCGATATACTCGTAATAGATAAAGCAGACATAAATCTAAAAGATAAAATAGAGGGAATAGGCATTAAAGTATATGTAACAAATACCCTAATGAAAAGTGTTGAGGATAAAGTAAGAATAGCTAGAGAAGTTCTAAACTTAATATAGCGATATCCATAAACTTAAAGCCGAACTTATCGATTCCTAACAGATAAATTTTATAGCTAAATACATAATAGCTAGCTCAACAAATATGGAGGCTAAAATCAGAATATACCGAAGCCATTGTGAACGATCCCCATTGTATGTCAACCCGCATTTCGGACATCTAAACTCTCTTCTCTTGACTTGGACAACATGCCTGTCCCGAAGCTCTTAATGGTGGTTGGACTTAAAAACCTTTCCCTCCATCCCGCCTTGAAAGACGGAGTTTCCAGTTATAAGTGAGTCATCACATTCTAAAACTAGTTTTCCAGCTAAGTTTAGCAACGAAGAATCTTATCATAGTTTAAAGCAGAGTAGCTAGGGTCAGCGTTGGACCGCAAACACTGACAGTTCCCCACCGTTGGCGGCGAAAGCCACTAAGAAGCCCTAAAGGCTGAGGTGAAACGGATAGTTATAAAATGCTAACTATACGACAACAGTAAAGGATCTATTGGAAAACGTGAATGTTCCTAAATAAGAATTTGCTGTAGTATATGATGATGGCTTAACTGTATTCTCTGAAGAGGCAAAAATAGGTTGCTTTAACTCTACACTTTAAGGCTGGGGTATCTTCATCCAGCGAGTTTTTTGCGGAGTTGGTGAAGTAAGGTCACGGGTATGTTATACTTGACTATGCCTCTACGAATCTCCATGAAGAGCTTAAAGATGAAAATCTTGCCCAAGGTATTTATATGAGTTCCTCGATGGCCCTATGGAGTGGTTGGTTGACGGTTTCATACCTATGCACGACACTAAGAATCTTGCAGGAGTTGTTGTGTAAGCTATATCAGGATTGATATAGGGTTTAGCTAAAGCTAGAATGGTTTCTTCCGTAGCGTCCCTAGTAGATGTGATAAGCCTCCTACTGCTTAGAACCACATTACGAAGTAAGAGCTACACTCCACTTGAAAGAGTCCGAAATAACATAGCTACATCAGAGGAAAGAGGATCAAAACCTTACCAACAACATTCTTATTTAAAACACCTATGGAGTTACAGTATGTTCCTAGCTTACTGCTCCTATTTCCTTAAGCTTCCTTATCTCTTCTTCTGAGTATCCTATCTCCCTCATTATTTCATCTGTATGTTCTCCAGGTAGGGATGGCGGTATCTCTATTTCCACGTTGAACTTTGACGTTTTGAATGGGGATTTCACTATTTTTATTTCACCTATCTTTTTATGTATTGTTTTTGCTATTATTCCCCTGATTGCTGTTTGTGGATGGTTTAATACTTCAGCTACGTTGTTTATTACTCCTGAGGGTATTCCATCCTCCGTTAGTAGCTTAATCCATTCGCTTGATTCCCTACTCCTAATAACTTTCCCTATCTCCTCCTCTATTTCTCCATGTTTATCCCTTCTCTCCTGGACATCTACTATTGTTGGGTAATCTTCTAGGAGCTTCCTTAATCCATACTTCTCGCAGAACTTCCTCCAGTGTTGTGTTGTAGCTATTCCTAGTATGATCCATCTATCATCTTTAGCCTTGTATGGATGGTATGCTGGACCGAAAATATACTTCATACCCATTCTTCCGGGAATTCTGTTTTCAACCCAGTATATTTGTGCTAGTGCGAAGAAGGATGTTATTTGGCAGTCCCACATAGATATATCTATCTCCATTCCCTCACCATACTTATCCCTATATATTATTGCTGATAGTATTGATGATAGTGCGTATAGTGATGTTATGAAGTCCGTTATCGGTATTCCTATTCTGCATGGGGTTTCAGGTGTTCCTGTGAAGCTCATCCATCCAGTTTCTCCCTGCATTATGTAGTCGAATGCTGCCCTACTCCTGTATGGGCTATCCCATCCGAATCCCGAGATGTGGCAGTATATTATCTTAGGATTTATCCTTTTAACGTCTCTGTATCCGATTCCAAGCCTATCAACAGTTCCTGGAACGAAGTTCTCCAGTATTACGTCCGCTCTTCCGGCAAGCCTGTAGAAAACCTCCCTCCCCAAATCGTTTTTAAGGTTTATAACTATGTTTCTCTTATTCCTGTTTATTGATGCGTAGTAGTAGCTGAATCCGTTCTTTATAGGTGGCCAGGATCTTGAGGAATCTCCTTCAGGACCCTCTATCTTAACTACTTTTGCTCCAAGATCTCCTAGCAGTGATGATGTGTATGGAGCTGTTAATCCTGTACCGCACTCCAATACCGTTATGTTGCTTAGAGGCTTCATGATGTTTTAATCCCCTTCTCCCTCATAAGCTCCGATACGTATCTGAGTTTGAGGATTTCTATTGTTCCTCCACCTATTCCTCCGAACATGCATCCTCTTACAAGCTTCTCCGTGAGTAGTTCTGCTGAGTATCCGTATCCTCCTTGGAGCTGCATTGAGTCTATGCATATCTTCCTAACCATTTCGTT
>Ga0080004_1114447_pt1 | contig 58742 bp, 41 predicted proteins | sample WasSprMetagenome_FD_69207 | JGI IMG/M metagenome (GOLD analysis project Ga0080004, IMG submission 69207) | Sulfidic aquatic microbial communities from Washburn Spring, Yellowstone National Park, USA - WS (SPADES assembly) (version 2) | ecosystem: Environmental > Aquatic > Thermal springs > Hot...
GACAGTTGGGAGATAGTGCTTATGTGACGATGGACTTGCGCGAAGGCGATAAGGACATCTTCATCGGGCATCCCATCGTTTGCGATGATAAGGAGGTCTTCATAAATGTCGTTCAAACTGGGGAGAAAAAGTTCGGCATTTATTTGCATAACCCGACCCCTAAGGAGAAGAGGATCAGGGTCAGGAGCGCAGATCAATGGAACTGGGGGAAACTTCCCACTCGCCAAATTTCTCTGGATCCGGGCGAGGTTAAGGCTATCGAATGGTTTGTCGAGTGATTTAGGAAATCTTTTTCACACCTCCCTTTGTGCGATGGGACAGCGGCCTTGCTCCCTTCACCAGCCCATTGCTTTCAACCACGCATGGGCGATAAGCAGGTGGCCGACGGAGTTGGGATGGACGGGTTCGGGACAGAACATGTCGGCAGGTCGGCGGCGCAGTTGCTCTTGAAAAAGCTCGTGAAGCGGCACGAAAACGGCACCAAACTCAGCCGCTAATTGCCTGACGATCTTGCGGTAATCATCAAGGGCTTGCAAAACCTGCGTCCGCCACGAATTCGTTTCCGTATCGGTGCTGATGTAGAACGGCTCCATCAACACAAGTTGGGCATTGGTGCGTTCTTTCGTGAGCATCAGACATTCGCGGTAAAGCTGCTCATAGCGATCTGGAGGGACGGCGGAAGGTTCGTTGTGCAAGGTCCTGTGAACATCGTTAATACCGATGAGCACCGAGACCCAATCGGGTCTGAGCACCAAAACATCATCGTGCCATCGTTCCCTTAGATCAGCGACGGTATTGCCGCCGATACCTTTGTTGACGATGGTGACCGGGAGGGATGGGTAGCGGATGGCGATCAGGTCGGCTATGAACTTGACATAACCGCTGCCCAGAGGAGGCGCCACATCCCTGCGCCCGCAATCGGTGATGCTGTCGCCGATGAACACGACAACTTGCCCATCCTGCACCGAAAACGACATCCTACCACCTCCGATAGCGTTGTTTTATAGCGGTGTTCGAAGACCGCCCCTGCTTCAATTTAAGTCATTGTTTAGTATGAATGCCTCAACCATAGGCATTTCCGGCGACCCCGGGTTTGGGGGTTACGCAGTTAACCGCGCCCTCCTGTAGGAGGATAACACGAAGATGAGGGTTTGTCAAGAAATGGGATCTGACCTCGTGGCATGGGTATGGGATTGCCCGATGTTGTATATAGGTTCAAAACGATGATGACCATTATCCTGGTATTGCTATTGTGAAAGGCGGAAGGCTAATTGCGAAATACGGTCGTCTTGACAAAGTCCGTTTGATTTTCTATAAAATTGAAAAAGATGATCACCTATCACCGCAGATAGCAGGAAGTTGAGAAAGTATAGGAGGTGGAAGTTATGAAAATACAACATCTTGTTCGCAGCATTTTGCTGGGGATCTGTTTCGCTCTCGGAGTTGGCAACGCTTTAGCGGAGCCGAGGGTTGAACAAACTCCCTTGACCCCAGTTGGTGAGAAGCTACAGGCGCGGTATGAGGCTATGCTGACGGCGTTGAGGACAGAAATCGTCAAATCGCTGCCAAAACTGGATGAGGAAAAATTCAAGGTGCTTCAGAAAGCCCGTGACGCTGTCAAGGCGGCGGAGGCGAACTTAAGCGCAGTGCAGAAATCCCTGGACAAAATCCAAGAGGCAAAAGCCCTGGTAGAACATGCCAAGAACAAGTGGATCGCCGAGGCTGAAAGGGGCATCGCCCAAGCAGAGGCGGCGCTCAAAAAGGCTACCACAGAGGCTGAACGCGAAGCAGCAAGAAAGGAGCTGGAAAAGTGGCAGAGAAACAGGGAAGAAGGACTCAAAGCTTTGAAGGAACGCCAGGAAGCGTTGGACAAGCTGAAGGCCGACGAACCGAAGTTGCTCAAGGCATATCAGGAGGCGCAGGAAGCATTGGCTCAGGCGAGAAACGACGAACTTCTTGCGGCGAAAGCAATCCTTAGTGAAATTGAACCTTTCTTAGCGAGCGATGAACTTGATGAAAAACTTGTCAAAGCAGCTGTGTTGGCTCATGCAACACCACGCGAGCTGGCGGAATTCGCCCAGCAGGGCGAGGAAAAGGAAGAGTTGGTAGGGAAACTGCTTTCCGACACTGCACTGATGAAGCAGATGCTTGAAGCTGGTGGTGCTAAGTTTGGGAAATATGGCAAGGCAATGGAGATTTACACAGAGGTTCAGAAAGCAAGCCCGAGAGCGCGTGAAGGTATGTTCCAACGTTTGGCGCTGGCAATTGCCCTTGAACATGCTGTTCCGATTGAGCAGAGAAACGCCGAAATCGAAACCGATGCACCAACTTTCGTTGACCCAGTGAAGCGATATTTGCATTATGAGAAAGCCTACCTTGATGGAGAACTGGACCCAGCGTTTAAAGGTTTTTCCGTCTGGGAATATCGGATGGTCGTCAACAGCGAGGCTCCGGATCATATCCTTGCCTGGGCGCGGCAGATGCTCCGGAACTATCGGCCAGACTTTGTTTACAATCCGGATTATAACTGGCGCTATGTGATGATTGTCAGAACCGATGTCCGATACGGTTCCCAAGATGTGAAATATGACTTTCCTATACTTAATTTCTTCCAGAACATCCCCAAGGACGGAGGGGTATGTGGCAGGCGCGCCTTCTTTGGACGATTTATCCTGAAAAGCTTTGGCATACCGACGTGGGGCGTCACCCAGCCTGCCCATGCCGCATTGAGCCATTGGACTCCAAGTGGTTGGGTGATCAACCTCGGCGCGGGATGGGAGAAGAGTTGGTGGGACAAGGACGAAGCTCCGCGCAGCGGGACGGATTTCCTATTAGAAACACAAGCGCGAAAACATCCGCAGGATTACCTGAAGGTCCTACGGGCGCAGTGGATTAGCCGTGTCCTTAGCGAAGAAGCCTATAACGACCGCAAGGGCGTTGAAGGCGGAGTTTGGAGCAAGCTTGCCCACTACCTGATGGTTATACTTGCGTCCAAGGCAGTTGAATCAGGCAAGGCGGTTGAGTTAGGTCCAGCCGGTCAGGAATTTGCCGAGGCGAACGAACCGAAGGGAAAACTTGAAGCTGGAAAAATCAAAATGCCGGAGACCGAGGAGAAGCCCTTCATCAACAGTTATGGGACAATTGCGATTCCGGCGGCCTCTTTCAGCAAGGCGTCGGGACCCTGCATAGTTATGAAGAGCTTTCTTGGCGGTAAGCAAATACACTGCACGGGTGGTTTCAATGCGGAATATGTGGTTGAAGTGCCGCAGGCCAGAAAATATGCGTTTTATGCACGAGTTGTGACACTTCAGGAGGGGCAGGAGTTCCTAATCTCGGTGAATGATGCCAAAACGGCTGTGGAAGTCCCAGTGCCCTATACCGTCGGTATGTGGCAACTGACGCAACCGGTGCAATTATCCCTCATCGAGGGAAAGAATGTCATCCGCCTTACGCTTGGGGAAGGAAGCCGCGGGGTAAGCATAAAAGATTTTATGCTTGTGCCGATAGACTAATCAGGAGCAACGCTGCTTAACTATCCCAATTCTGCTCAGGAATTCGGAATAGAAAGATCCTTTGTAGGGGCAGGCCCCTGTGCCTGCCCTGTTTTTGGCAACCACCAATAGAGAAATTGCGAAAGGCGGAAGGCGAATTGCGAAAATGAGAAATGGTGACCCGTCTTCTCGCAATCCGTTTTCGCAATCCGCATTTCGCAATCTTTCTGGGTTGCCCCTGCAATTCCGAATTCCCTTGTGGGCGATGCAGTCATGGTGAACCATAAAGGGCCTTGACATGGAAGATGGATTTCCGGTATAAGCATATATGAAGGCTATGGTGCCTTCGTAATCCCCATCACAAAATCAGGGGGTGGTTTTCATGAGGAGGTATTTAATCCTCATCCTATCCATGGCGATAGCCATAGGATGTGCGAAGAAGAAGGAGGAGGTTACCCCAACCCTAACAGGAGGGCCGATAATAGTTGGGGTTGTGAAAAGCGAGGGGAAGCCCCTGGAAGGGGTTACGGTCTCTATAGAAGCCCTTGGTATATCGTCGACAACAGGAGCAGATGGATCGTTCAAGATGACGGATCTTGTTGAAGGAGCATATAAGGTCGTGTTCGAGAAGGAGGGGTATGTGAAGAAGGAGGTTGAGGTGACGGTAGGTGCAGAGGGGACTGTGAATATAGGGGAGGTTGTGCTTGAGCTCTCGGGATCGATAGAGGGGGTAGCCAAGATAGAGGGAGAGGAAGTTCACAAGGGGATAAAGGTTAGGGTTATCGAGTTAGAGGGATTGGAGGTTGAGACGGATTCAGAGGGAAGGTATGCGATAACAGGGATTCCTTCCGGTAGCTATACGCTTGAGCTATCTGCACCTGGGTTCGATCCGAAGCAGATTTCTGTCGATGTGGTTGGGGGGAAGACGACGACGGCAGAGGAGGTGACGTTTAAGGGGAGGAAGCTACCGGGTGCCGACAAGGAACTCCTTTACCTTAAATTCGATGAGGGGACTGGGGACACCGTAAAGGATTACTCTGGGAAGAAGAACAATGGGAAGCTCGTTGGAGGGGTTACATGGGACAAGGGGATAATAGGAGGGGCGCTTAAGTTCGATGGTGCGAGCGGATATGTCGAGATTCCGGTATCGCCCGTTCTCGAAACCGACATAACAGCCGTTACGATAGAGGCATGGGTGAAGTGGATAGATTCGGGAGATACATGGCTTGGGATAATAGCCAATGGTAACCAAGGAGGCCCATGGGAGACATACGGCCTATTCATAAACAGGCCTCAGAGGGGCTTCTATTCGACGCTCGGTGGTGGAGCAACACACAACACCAATCTCTTTCCCAACACTGCGGAGCCCGACGTGTGGCAGTTCGTATGTCTGACATACGATGGGACCGTGAGGAGGCTCTACGTTAACGGAGAGCTTAAGGGGGAGCAGGCCGTGAGCGTGACCCTCACCCCTACTGGGGTTCCGTTCAGGATAGGCCATAGGCAGGGGAGCCCTCATTACTTCAATGGATGGATAGATGAGGTAAGGGTTGTGGGAAGGGCCCTTACGGAGGATGAGGTGATGAAGTCGTATACGATGAGGAAGCCGAAGTAAGGGCAACCACATGAGGGGGTGGGAGGATGAGGAGGAGGGATTTTCTGCAGATAGCCGGCATAGGAGGGGTATTTGGCCTTGGGGCTGAGATGGCCTTGGCGGCCGGATCTCCTATTATAAGCCCTGGTTGCCGTGGGACGAAGGTCAGGGTCGGGAAGGCATATCTTGGGGTTCCAAGGGCGCATTGGCCAACCCCTTTGCTCGACCTCGAAGAGGAGGTTTCAAGATACGAGGGGGAGTTTCGTCGTCTTTCCAAAGAGCTGGCGGATGTGGAGTTCGTCGGGAACGTGCTTATCACCTCACAGGAAGGGGCGAGGAGATTTAGGGAATCCATAGGGGATGTGGACGGCATCTTGCTTATCCACTTATCCATGGGGATATGGAACATGCTTCTCGAAATCCTCGCCGCGAGGAAACCAACGGTGCTCTTCGCCGCTCCCTATTCAGGGCATGAATGGACGGGATTCGGCTCCCTTCGCAAGCAGAAGGAGGGGAGCCTCCTTGAATGCATTCTGACAAGCGATCTCGATCAGCTCTCGGCTGCTATCCGCCCATTTCGGGCGATCCATCACCTGAGGGAAGCCAAGATCTTGAATGTAACAACTAACGATTTTTCCTCCTTCGCGGGGATGATGAAGGAGAAATTCGGAACCGAGATAATCAAGATATCGAGGGATAGGGTCCTCGAGGCCTATAACTCCATCCCAGATGGGGATGCGAGGGAGGAAGCAAGGCGATGGATCGAAGGGGCGGAGAAGGTGGTCGAGCCATCGGAGGACGAGATATTCCGGTCCTGTAAGCTTGCCCTTGCCCTTCAAAAGATAGCGGACGAGGAGAACGCCGTTATGGTAACGGTCGACTGCTATGGATCTATGTGGCGTCAGCTACCAGCCTATCCATGCATCAGCCATGCGAGGATGAACAGCATAGGATTGGGAGGCATGTGTGAATCGGATCTAAGGGCGGCGATGACACAGCTTATCATACAGGGATTATCCGGGAGGCCTGGCTTCTGCAACGACCCGACTATGGATCTTTCCAGGAACGCCATAATCCTCGCCCACTGCATGGGGACGCCGAAGATGGATGGGCCGGAGGGGAAGGCAGCCCCTTATAGGCTCCGTTCCGTCATGGAGAGGCAGGAAGGAGCAACTCCTCAGGTCTTCATGGATGTGGGACGGAAGACCACTTCGGCAATACTCGCAAATCAGAACCTAATACACTACTTCACTGGGGAGATAATCGAGGCGCCGGATCTACCGCGTGGATGTCGGACGAAGATCGTGGTGAGGGTCGACGGGGATGCAGAGAGGCTTTGGCAGAACTGGTCCCATGGCTTACATCGTGTTACATGCTACGGGGATATATCTAAGGATCTCGAGCGTTTCTGCCGCTTCAATTCGGTCCAACTGGTGAACGAGGCAACATAGGGTATCCCCATCAGAGGTCGAAGTATAAATAGAATTCGTAAGGGTGAGGCCTTATGTTTACCTGGTCCACCTCGTTCCTCCTCTTGTATTTTATCCACATCTCTATAAGGTCTTCGGTGAAGACATCCCCTTTGAGCAGGAAGTCGTGGTCGATTTCAAGCGCGTCCAGGACCTCCTCCAGGGATCTTGGGATCGACCTCACCCCTTTTGCCTCCTCCGGAGGGAGGTCGTATAGGTTTTTGTCCAATGGAGGGCCTGGATCTATCCTGTTTTCTATCCCATCAAGGCCGGCCATTAGCATCGCGGCGAAGGCGAGGTAGGGGTTGCATGATGGATCTGGTGGTCTGAACTCTATCCTTTTGGAATTCGGATCCGCCGAATACATCGGTATCCTTATACATGCGCTCCTGTTCCTTTGCGAATAAACGAGGTTCACAGGGGCCTCGAATCCTGGGACGAGCCTCCTGTATGCGTTCGTTGTCGGGGCTGCGAATGCCAGGATTGCCGGGGCATGGACGAGCAACCCTCCTATGTAATACCTTGCGAGATCGCTGAGCTGTGCGTATCCCTTTTCGTCGTAAAAAAGGTTTTGCCCGCCCTTCCATAAGCTCTGATGTGTGTGCATCCCTGATCCGTTATCCCCGAATATCGGCTTCGGCATGAAGGTTGCGGTCATCCCGTGTTTCCTCGCAACGTTCTTCACGACATACTTGAACTTCATCATCTTGTCCCCCATCGCGGTGAGCGTATCATACTTTATGTTTATCTCGCTTTGGCCAGCCGTTGCGACCTCATGGTGATGGACTTCCACATCGATCCCGATGGCCTTAAGGGTCAGCATTATCTCGGTCCTTATATCCTGGAGCGTATCGTGAGGGGGGACTGGGAAATAGCCCTCCTTATGCCTTATCTTATATCCGAGGTTTGGCCTCTCATCCCTCCCGGAGTTCCATATCCCTTCGGTGGAATCGAGGAAATAGTAGCTGTAATTCGGGCCCGTGTCGAACCTTATATCGTTGAGTATGTAGAACTCCGCCTCCGGACCCCAATAGCTTGTGTCCGCTATCCCCGTCGACTTAAGGTATATTTCGGCCTTCTTCGCCACATATCTCGGATCCCTGGTGTATGGTTCCAGGGTTATAGGCTGTTTGACATCGCATATAAGGACGAGGGTCTTATGTTCTGTAAAGGGGTCGAGGAAAGCGGTTTCAGGGTCTGGGATCAGGATCATATCGCTTTCCTGGATCTCCTGAAACCCCCTTATGCTGGATCCGTCGAATCCTATCCCTTCATAGAACACCTCTTCGTCGAACTCTTCCACGGATACCGTGAAATGTTGCCATATCCCTGGAAGGTCTGTAAACCTAAGGTCTATCGCCTTTACATCCTCCTCCTTAACGAACTCGATTATCTTTTCCGGAGTTTTCGCCAATTCTTATCTACCTCCTTTTTCAGTTCCATCCTCCCTACTTCCTAACCAAGATCGATCCTTCTATTTAATCTTATGTCTTCATGAAATGTTTGTCAAGCCCTCGGCCTTCCGAGGGCAGGCACAGGGTGGATACAACCCTTCCATCGAGGGGGAAATAAGATCGCTCCCGGGGTCTATTGACACACGGTTTCCTTTTGCCTTATAATGAAAGTCGAGGGGGATGAACGTGGGGGGTTTATAGAGGGTAAAGGAGGGAATGATAGATGGGAATTGTTCGTATCATCGCTTATGCAGGAGATCATAGGAGGAGATGGTGTCCGGTAAAGTTCAAGGTCGAGGATGCGGTTGAAAAGGCGGCCGTCAGGTGGGGTGGTGGGATGACGATCCCCGCCCAATCGCTCCTTCTCCCCGATGGTTCTTCGGAGATCTCCTTCGTTATACCCGAGATGGCTCCCGGTGCCAAGGAGGGGGTGGATTTAGTTCTCGGCGAGGAGGCCGGTGTGGAGAAAGGCGTGGAAATCGTAGAGGAAGGGGAAGGGGTTTTGTCCATAAAGATAGGCGGATCTTTGTTCTCCCGATATAGGTTTGGGAAGGATGTCTCACGTCCCTACCTCTTCCCCCTTGTAGGTCCTACGGGGTCTTCCCTTACATCGGACGGTCCTCCCGATCACATACATCATAGATCCTGCTGGGTAGCCCATGGGGATGTGAACGGGGTCGACAATTGGAGCGAGGGGAGGGGTCATGGGAGGACGATACACAGGGATTTCGTGGAGGTGATAGGAGGTCCGGTTTGGGGAAGGATAACGGCCATTTCCGATTGGGTATCATTTGAGGGGGAGAAGATCTTGGAGGAGAGGAGGGAGATGACGTTTTACAACCTTCCGGATGAGCTGAGGATTGTGGATTTCGACATAGAGCTTAGGGCATCGTGGGGAGATGTTAGGTTTGGGGATACGAAGGAGGCCGGGCTTATTTCCATAAGGGTTGCGGAATCCATGGAAGTGAGGAGAGGGGGGAGGATAACGAACTCATATGGAGGGGTGAACGAGAGGGAGACGTGGGGGAAGAGGGCACAATGGTGCAGTTACTGTGGTCCTCTTGACGGGGAATGGGTTGGGATAGCTATAATGGACCATCCGATGAACCCGAGATATCCCACATACTGGCATGTTAGGGATTACGGGCTCATGACCGCCAATTTCTTCGGGCTTTCGGATTTCTATGGGGATAAATCGAAGGATGGGAGCTTAGTATTGGGGATGGGGGATTCGCTTAGGGTCAGGTATCGCCTTCTCCTGCATAGCGGGAAGGCGGAGGATGCAGGGGTTGGCGAGCTCTACCACGGTTGGATCAATCCTCCCATCCTGATGAAAGGGGGGATGATATGAGAAGGTATTCGGTCTTTCTATCTCTTTTCCTTTCCCTTTTCATCCCCGTTTTCTCGTTTGCCCAAGACGAGATAATGCCCTTGGATCAGGTGAAGAGGGGGATGAAGGGGATAGGGAAGACGGTTTTCTCCGGGACAAAGGTCGATGATTTCGAGGTAGAGGTCCTTGGGGTTATGAGGAACATATCTCCCGGCAGGAATATGATACTGATCAAGATGTCGGGAGGGCCTCTTGCCGAGACGGGGATAATATCGGGGATGAGCGGAAGCCCTGTATATATAGATGGAAAGCTGGTAGGGGCTATATCGGCGGGATGGCTATATCCGAAACAGCCCATAGGGCTCGTCACCCCGATAGAGGAGATGATGGAGGTATGGAAGAGGAAGGGCGTATCCGAGGAGAGATCTTCCCCGAGCTTTAAGGCTCTTGCGGCCGCTTTAAGGAATGGGGGGGAAGAGGGGCTTGGGGAGATAATCCCTTCTATCGAGGTCCCCGCATTTGGAGGGGCGTCCTTCAAGAGGCTTTCCTTGCCCCTCGTCCTCTCCGGGTTCAGGCCCGATGTTGTGGATAGGCTCTCCCCCATATTCGAAAAGCTTGGGTTTACGCCTATACAAGGAGGAGGGAGGATATCGATCCCGGAGGACGAGAAACCGGAGCTTGAGCCGGGGGCGGCCGTAGGTGTTGAGATAATGAGGGGCGATATCCAGGCCTATAGCTACGGGACCCTGACCTATAGGAAGGGGAATATGGTTCTGGCTTATGGACATTCGATGACCGGTCAGGGAGATATATCCTTCCCCATGTCCACGGTTTATATATACTCCATATTCCCGAGCATCGTCAGATCCTTTAAAATCGGGGCTGTCGTCGACGTTGTCGGGGTCATAAGCCAGGACAGGTATTCGGCCATAAGCGGGGAGATAGGGAAGGAGCCGGAGATGGTTCCGGTGGAGATAACGGTGAAGCCGGCATTCGGCTCTAAGCCGAGGTCCTTCAGGGCGGAGGTCGTCAAGGACAGGCTCTGGCTCCCGTCCATGGTGTTCTCCGGGCTTTGGGACGCTATACTGTCCTGGAGCATGTATGAGGAAGGGGATTGGACGCTCTCCGTCAAATCGAGGGTGGATATAAGGGGACATAAACCCCTTATCATGGAGGAGCTATATTCCGGGGGATCCTCGGTCCCGCTTCTCGCATCCCTCGACCTCGGAACGAACCTTGCCGATCTCGTCGACAATCCATTTGAAAGGGCGCAGATAGAGAGGATATCCGTGGAAGTATCGGTTCTCGAGAGGATCGAGGTCGCAAGGATAGAGTCGATAAGGGCGGAAAAGGATTCGGTAAAGCCCGGCGATTCCCTCGACCTCTACATAACCCTCAGGCCATACCTGCAGGACGAGAGGATAGAAAGGGTTTCGATTCCCATACCGGATGATGTTCCGGAAGGGCCTCTCGAGATAAGGGTTGTGGATGGGAAGAGCGCTGTCCAGCTCGAGATGGCCAGGGCCCCTATGAGGTTCTCCCCTACAAACCTGGATCAGCTCATAGAGCTCCTGGGGAGCATGCCATCCGCAAACGAGATGGTAATAGATGCCTTTTTGAGGAAGCCGGGGGTTGTGATAAAGGGCAGGGAGATGCCGTCCGTTCCCTCTTCCGTCCTCTCCGTCCTCTATGGATCCGGCCAATCAGGAGAGATATCCATGACACAGGGGATATCGATATCGAGGATAAGGCTTAAGATGCCTTTCAGGGTAATAGGGGCGAGGATGATCCTCGTGAATGTGAGCAGGATGGCAAGATAATTCGACTGCGAAAGGAGGATAGAGGTGAAAGGGAAAATAATTGTAGCACTTCTTTTCGCATCCCTTCTCCCTGCAAAATCCTTTTCCGCATCAACGCGGTATTGGGAGGTGAGGACGCAGGAGGATTTTTCGAAATGCAAGGTGACGAACGTATCGCTTCATCCGAGGGGTGAAGCGAGGATATCTCCTGAGGTTCAGGTCCTGGCAGATACAGGGGAGGCCTCCATATGGGCCATTGCTAAGGCCAAGGACGGAAGCCTGTATCTTGGAACCGGGAATAACGGGAAGATATTCAAGTTCGATAGGAAGAGCAAGAAGCTCAGCGTCTTCTACGATTCGCCGGAGATAGAGATATTGTGTCTCGCCATCGATAAAAACGGAAACCTGTACGCCGGGACATCGCCGGATGGGCTAATCTATAGGATATCCCCCGAGGGGAATGCCACGACCTTCTTCATGACGGGGGAGAAATACGTCTGGAGCCTCGCCTTTGGCGATGACGGAACTTTATATGCCGGAACGGGGGATAAGGGGAAGATATACGCTATAGGATCTGAGGGGAAGGGAAGGGTTCTATACGATTCCCCGGAAACCCACATAATGGCCCTCCTCTGGCACGACGGGTATCTCTACGCCTCCGGGGAAGGGGAAGGGATAATATACAGGATAAAGCCCGGGGAGAAGCCCGATGTCTTCGCCCTCTACGATTCCCCACTTGAGGAGGTCAGGGCCCTCGCGTTGGATAAGGATGGGAATATATACGCTGCTGCCTCATCCAGGGGGGCTGGAGGCCCACCCCAGCCTTCGGCCCCGGGAGCGCCCAGGGCATCGATATTCATCATATCCGGGGATGGGGCGGTGAAGGAGATGTGGTCCATATCCGGGGAAACGGTATTCTCGATAGCGGTTATGGACGATGGGAACGTCATCGCCGGCTCCGGGGCCAAGAACATATACGTAATAGATCGAGAAGGCGAGCATTCGGTCCTGGCACAGGTTCCTGCCGCTCAGGTCATATGTATGATGTATGAAAGGGGCGAGGTTATAGCCGGAACCGGAAACACCGGAAAGCTTGTGCTTCTGGGCGGAGGGCTTGCGAAGGAAGGGATAATCGAGTCCATAGCCTACGATGCAGGGATCTGGTCGAGATGGGGCAGGATCTTCTGGGATGCTCATCTCCCCGCTGGGACCTGCCTTCTCTTCTCCACGAGGTCCGGGAACACCTCGAAACCGGATGATACCTGGAGCCCATGGACGGACGAGGAAAGCGGTTCCGAAGACGGGATCCAGATAAAAAGCCCTCCGGCGAGGTTCATACAGTGGAGGTGCAAGATGGTAACCCAGGACAGGTCCACAACCCCGGTCCTCCGCTCCATAGTCGTCTCCTATCTCCCGAAGAACCGTCCGCCGGAGGTAGGGCAGCTCTCGATAACGACCATGGAGGTTCCCCCCAGGGTTCCTGGATCCGTAACCCCAAGCCAGCAGGCAGGAGCACCCGGGGCAGCACAACCCCCTACCGCACCGGTTCCAACCGCGCCTACTACGATGAAGAGATCGATAAGGATGATGAGATGGATGGCGAGGGATCCGGATGGAGATCAGATGAGGTTTTCCATTTACATAAAGGGGGAGAAGGAGACGAACTGGCGTCTTCTGAAGGACGAGCTTACGACTAACTTCTACATGGTGGACACGGATTCCATACCCGATGGCATCTACCTTATAAAGGTCGTCGCCACGGATAAACCGAGCAATCCCCCTCTTTTCGCAATGGAGGGGGAAGCGATAAGCGATCCTTTTCCGATAGACAACACGCCTCCCTCCGTCTCGATCGCCGTTAATCCTTTGAAGGACAGGAAATGGCTTGTAACGGCGAGGGCGGAGGATGCAACGAGCAGGATAAGGGAGGCATCGTATTCGGTGGATGGGAAGGATTGGGTGCTGGTATTCCCAACGGATGGGGTGTTCGACTCGAAGGTTGAGAGCTTCTCCTTCGAGCTGGAGTTTCCATCGGACGGCGAGCATACCATCGTCCTCAGGGCTACCGACATGCTCGATAACGTAGGGTCCGGGAGCATAACTTTCTCCTCGGCGGAATAGGAATCGGGATGTATATCCCAAATTCTTTTTTCCACAAAAGCCCTCTCTTCGAACTGATAAGGATGGTAGATGAGGGCAAAACCCCCCTTAGGGTAAAGGGGTTATGGGGGGCTTCTTTGTCTTTCCTCGCCTGGGCCATCCATTCGAGGCTCTCCTCCCCTCTCCTCCTCCTCGCCCCGGATGAGGACGAGGCGGAAGCGATCTGCGATGAGATATCTATATTCTCGGACGAGGAGCCCCTCCTCTTTCCCGCATGGGATGTCCTGCCCTACGAGGATATGAAACCGGATGAGGAGATACTGAACGACAGGTTATCGGTTCTCGAGGCCCTTTCGAAGGAGGGCCGATCTCCGCTGATCGTAGCGTGTTACAAGTCCGTGGCGAAGAGGGTGATAAGCCCTTCGTTTATGAGGAGGGTAAATAAGAGGATAGCGGTTGGGATGGAGATCTCCATGGAAGATTTCATCCAGGAGCTATCGAGATATGGATACGAGAGGACGAGCACGGTGTTCAAGCACGGGCAGTTCGCCAGGAGGGGAGGGATAATCGATATATACCCATCCTCGATGGAGAACCCGGTGAGGATAGAGTTCTTCGGGGACGTGGTCGAGTCGATAAGGGATTTCGATCCATTGACCCAGAGGTCGACGAAGATGAGGGATGAGGTGGTAATACCCCTTAGGATGGACTCCCTGGAAGGTGCCGAGACATCCACCATATTCGATTACCTGCCCGAAGAGGCGGTCCTCATCTTAAGCGATGCGAGGATGTTCAGGGAAAGGGCGTTTGAGTTCGACGAGCAGGTCTTTGAGAAGGGGAGGCTTGCCGGGATAAAGGATCCAAACCGCACGATGATGGGATCGGGATACGTCGGTTCCCAGGAGGTCTTTTCATTCCTCAGGAGGAGAAGGCTTATCCTCTCCTCCGGGTCCCCTAAGGATATACCGGAGATACCCGCGGAGGAGGAGATCCACATAGAGCTTAAGCCCGTCGTCGATTACCATGGGCAGATCCCGATATTCAGGGAGGATCTCCTCAGGTGGATCAGGGAGGGGTTTGGGGTCCTGATCTCATGCGAGGACGAGGGCCAGATGGGGAGGATCGCGGAGAGCCTTGGGCCATCGATAAGTCCGATCCTCGATGCGAAATCGCTCCCCAACCCTGGGGAAGCCGCGATGGTCGTCGGGAGGGCGAGGATGGGCTTCCTCTTCCCCGAGCTCTCCCTCGTTTTCGTCTCGGATCAGGATATCTTCGGGAGGTATAGGAGGAGGCGTCCGGCGAAGCTCCCATGGCGTCCGAGCACGGAGATAGCCATATCGAGGATATCGGAGCTGAAGCCCAACGATTACGTCGTCCACGTCGTCCATGGGATAGGGAGGTTCCTCGGGATAGAGAGGATAGAGGTGGAGGGGAGGGGTATGGACTTCCTCGCCATAGAATACGATATGGGCGATAAGCTATATGTTCCCGTGGACCAGTTCGACCTAATCCACAAATACGTAGGGCAGGAGGGATATACCCCGAAGCTCAGCAGGCTTGGAACCGAGCTATGGAGGAAGACGAAGGAGAGGGTTAAGAGATCCGTTGGGGAGCTCGCCAAGGAGCTCCTATCCATATATGCAGAGAGGGAAGCGTATCCCGGATATGCCTTCTCGCCGGATTCGGAATATCAGAAGGAGTTCGAGGAATCCTTCGCATACGAGGAGACCCCAGATCAGATAAGGGCCGTTGAGGAGATAAAGGCGGATATGGAGTCCCAGAGGCCTATGGACAGGCTTATATGCGGGGACGTTGGATTTGGAAAGACGGAGGTCGCGATGAGGGCCGCATTCAAAGCGGTTATGGATGGGAAGCAGGTGATGGTCCTCGTTCCCACAACCGTCCTCGCACAGCAACATTACAACACCTTCAGGGAGAGGATGGCGAAATATCCGATATTCATTGAGATGCTGTCGAGGCTGAGATCCCCGAAGGAGCAGAAGATGATAATAGAAGGTCTAAGGAAGGGGACGGTGGACATAGTTATAGGGACCCACAGGCTGCTTTCAAAGGACATATCCTTTAGGGACCTCGGCCTCGTTATAATAGACGAGGAACACAGGTTTGGGGTAAGGCAGAAGGAGATGCTGAAGAAGCTAAGGAGGAGGGTCGATGTGATATCGATGTCTGCCACCCCTATCCCGAGAACGCTATACCTTTCCCTTTCCGGGATAAGGGATATAAGCATAATAAGGACCCCTCCTCCTTCGAGGCTTCCTATCAGGACCTTCGTCCAGCCTTTTGAAGAAGGCCTGGTCAGGGAGGCTATATTGAGGGAGATGAGCAGGGGGGGACAGGTCTTCTTCGTCCACAACAGGGTTCAGAGCATATACAAGGTGGCGAGGTTCCTCTCCTCCCTCGTCCCGGAGGCGAGGATAGGGGTTGTTCACGGGCAAATGCCCGAGGAGGAGATAGAGGAGGTGATGAGGAGGTTCGTTGCCGGGGATTACGACGTCCTCGTCTGCACAAGCATAATAGGGTCGGGGATAGACATACCAAACGCCAACACGATCATAATAGACAGGGCCGATACGTTCGGGCTCGCAGATCTATACCAACTGAGGGGAAGGGTGGGGAGGGGGAGATATAGGGCATATGCATATCTCCTCTACCCAAGGGAGATAAAGCTAACGGAAGAGGCGAGGAGGAGGCTTGAGGCCATATCGGATTTCGGGGATCTCGGCGCCGGCCTTTCCCTCGCGATGAGGGATATGGAGATAAGGGGTGTTGGGAACATATTAGGGCCGGAACAGCATGGACATATGCTGGCGGTTGGATACGAGATGTATCAGAGGCTTCTAAAAAGGGCGATAAAGGAGCTCAAAGGGGAGATGGCCGAGGAGGAAGAGGGGAGGAAGGTCGAGATAAACCTGAAGGTGGATGCATATCTCCCCTCGGATTACATAGGGGATGAATTCCAAAGGCTCGTTCTCTACAGGAGGATGGCATCGGTATCGGATGTGAAGGAGCTTGAGGAGCTGATGGAGGAGCTCAGGGACAGGTTCGGACCTCTACCCCCTCAGGCCCTTCGGCTTATAAAGATAATAGGGATAAAGTGCACGGCCAAGGACATGGGGATAGAGAGGATAGAGATGGCGGACGGAAGGGTGTTCGTCGAGTTCTCCCCAGAGGCCGAGATACCGGTAGATAGGATACTCGCCATGGTCGAGGATTTCGGATCGAGGATGGTCTTCTCCCCTAAGAGGGATAGGCTCTTCGGGATATCCGTGGGATCTGTGGACGACGATTCCCTGATCTCCTTTGTAGAGGAGGTGCTTTCGAGGATTCGGCCATGGAAGGACACGTCCTCGTCCTGAACCAAAACTTCGAGCCCTTGAACGTATGCACCCTTAAGAGGGCCATAAGGCTTATGATAAGGAACAAGGTGGAGATCGTGGAGGCCATCGATGGGAGATCTATATCTTCCATCAACGCTACCTTCCCATATCCATCCGTTATAAGGCTTAAATACTACGTCGGACGTCCTAAGTTCAACATAGCCCTGACGAAGAAGACGGTGCTCATGAGGGATAATCACACGTGCCAATACTGTGGAAGGAAGGAGGGGGAGATGACCATAGACCATGTGATCCCAAGGGATAGAGGGGGGAAGACCGTTTGGGAGAACGTCGTGTGTGCATGTAAAAGTTGTAACATCAAGAAAGGAAACAGGTTACCGGAGGAAGCGGGGATGAAGCTCCTCTCAAGGCCGAGGAAGCCGAGGCTTCTCCCATTCCTGGGCATGTCCAAGACGCAGATAGCGCTTCAGAGGAAGGAATGGAGGAAATACCTATTCCTCGACGATAGCTGGAAAGAGGGCGATAAATACATAGAAAGAGGGTAAGCCTTCATTTCACTATCGAAGGTGCTTAGATTATCGGCTTGGGGAAGGGGTTCGCGGTCCACTCGCCCTCAAGAGAGCTCTCGAACAACCGAAAGGAGATGGAAATGAATGAGGAGGACAAAGGATTTTTTCAAGAGATCCTCTTTCCCCAAGAAGAACTACACCCCATATGGATATCTTTACAACAGGTTCGATACAGGCCCCTTCTTCGGATTGGATTACGGAGGTCCCCTTAGATCCATGCCCGGATGTGGATATGGGTGGATGACCACCATAGGACAAGCGGGGTTCAGGGTTGGAGCTATAATCGATGGGGAGCTCATAATATCTCCTGAGCATTTTAAGGCAAGGAAGATCTCTATCTCCTCAAGGTATCACACGAAGAACATCCAGAGCTTCGATTGGGAATACGAAGGGATTAAGTTTTCCTTCGCCTTCTTCCTCGCCGATCACGATACGATCTGTTGCAGGGTTGCCGTCTCCGAAACCGTTCCCATAGTGGCCGTTGTAACCGTTCCAAGGATGAAGGGGAAATGGGATGGGACATATAGCTTTAACCGCGATGCCGGGACCCTATCCATCTACCTCGATCCAGGGCCTTGGTATAGCCTGGCGTCTACGATGAGGGCGGACAGGGGGTATTTCCTTGGGGATCGGGATGACGAGGATTTCTTAGACGACCAGCCGGTGGAGGGAAGCTTTGGGATAAGCAGGGCCAAGGGCTACGAGAAGGTCGGGGCATCCGTCATATGGATCCCTGAGGGGGATGGGGACCATTGGATTGTGCTATCGAGGGGGGTAACGAAGGAGGAGTCCATAGAGTGTGCAAATCTTGCTATCTCGAGGGCGGAAGAGGTCCTTTCATCCCTCGTGGAAGATGACGATATGTTCTGGAGCAGCGCCCCGATGATAGAAGGGGATTGGCCTCCAAGCTGGATCCATTCCTGGGTTTATGATATGGAGACGACGAGGATGATGATATGCCCTCCAGCCGGCATGTTCAACGGGCCTTGGCCTTCGTGGATGGGGTATCTCCAAAGGGTCGTCCTCGCCGAGGGAACGCTCGACATGATGAGGCTCTCATATGCCGATCCGATCCTCGCTAAGGAAGCCGTTTTAACCATGTTCAGGGATTCCCCAGCTCCAAATATCCCATGTATATGGGCAAACGGAGGATACAACATGGTTGCGGAGGATGGAACCCCTTGCGGGACATCCCCTGCCTGGTGCCTCCCATTCCACAATATCTACGTGATGTATCTGAGACATCTCGATAAGATATGGCTTTCCCACCTCTATCCCTTTATGGAGGATTATTTGATATGGTGGCTTGAGAACAGGAGGGACGAAGATGGATACCTCGTCTATAAATGTAGTTGGGAGAGCGGCGAGGATTGCAGCCCGAGGCTGGATCCGGAAAGGAAGGGATACGGGGATCTGATGGATGTAACCAGGCCTGTGGAGCTCCAGGCAGCTATGGCACAGTCCTCCAGGATACTGGAGCTGCTTGGGAGGGAGATAGGGATACCTGAGGAAAGGCTCGATTTCTGGAAAAAGGTATACAGGAGATATTCGGAGATGACGAGGGCGATGTGGGACGAGAAGGAAGGGAGGTTCAAGGATATACCGAAGAGGATGGGAGGGTGGGTGGAGGCCGAGCACGACCCCCTCCAGCTCATACCCCTCATGTATGACGTTGCGACGGAGGATCAGAAAAGGATCCTCGCCGCGAAGCTTGACGATTTCAACTCACCTCCTTGGATCCTCTGGCCGTCCTGGACATACATTATAACCGAGGTGGCAAGGGCCGTTGGGAGATACGACCTTGCATCGGAGATAAGCTATGGGGTTATAAGAAGGGTCTATGCGGAAAACGATAGGAGGAGCTACGATTGGAAGAAAGGTCCTATACCGGGGGTGGCAAGGGAGTATTGGCCGCTTTCCCTCGAGGAATGGGATGGCAGCGAATGTTATGGATGGGGTGCGACGACCTTAACGCTTCTCATAAGGAACATAATAGGTTTTATAGAGAAACAGGAAACGGATTCCGCAAGCTTTATCCTCGTTCCTTCCATATCGAAGGCGATGGCGATCCCCGGGAAAAGATACGGGCTTGTAAACCTCTCATACAGGGGCATGAGGATCGATATAGTTTACGAGATCCTCGAGCCTAAGTATTTGCTTGCCAGGCTGAAGCTGGAGGGGGGTGAGATATCGAGGATCCTCGGTCCCGATGGGGAGGAGGTCCCGATAGAGAGGGGGGAATGGGTTTGCTTCAAGGCGGAAAACTTCAGGCCTTACGAGGTAAGAACCCTCTGAGATCCGTTTGGATCCCGAGAAGGATGTTGTTTTTGATCTTAGCAATGGGGTCCGTTTTCCTCCTGCTCTCCTTCTCCATATTCATCATAGAGATAAGGCACAACCCGATGTTCAGGTCGTTCTGGGATGGGGTTTGGTGGTTCTTCATAACGGCCACGACGACCGGATACGGGGACAAATATCCCATAACCCCAGCTGGGAGGGCGATAGCCATCGTAACCATTCTCTTCGGAATGATAACCATGTCCCTTGTGACGGCTTCGATATCATCCGCCCTTGTGGGGAGAAGGCTTAAGGAGGAGAGGGGGTTGGGGGAGGTGAAGTCGAAGGGGCATATCCTGATATGTGGATGGAACAAGAGGGCGAAGAGGCTCATAGAGCTTATATCCGAGATAAAAGGGAGTTCCGTGGAGATAGTCCTTGTGAACAAGATGGAGGAAGAGGATATGTTGGATGTGATATATGGGATGAGGGGGAAGGCGAGGATAAGGTTTGTGAAAGGGGATCAAGGAAACGAGGCCACCTTAAGAAGGGCGGGCGTAACCAATGCCTCCATAGCCTTCATCCTCTCCGATGCTTATTCGGGAGAGGGCTCTGCCAATCCGGATGAGAAGGCAGCCCTTGTGACGTTGACCATAAAGAGCATGGAGCCGAGGGTAAGGATATGCGCCGAGGTCGTGGATCCGGAGAACAGGGAGCATCTGCTCAGGGCCGGGGCGGACGAGATCGTCGTTCACGGTGAATACGTGGAGCAGATCCTCGCCCATTCCATCCTCAACCTCGGGATATCGGATGTTATGAGGGAACTCGTGGTATCAGGGAAGATGAGGATACACCTGCTGGATATCCCAAGGGAGTTCAATGGGAGGAGGTTCTCGGAGCTCTCGGAATACCTTAGGGAGCGAAACAAGGTCATACTCATAGGGATGTTCGTGGAAGCTCCTGAGATAGACCTTGAGAGCATTCTAACGGATGACATGTCGAGGATAGATTTTTTCATAAAAAGGATGTTCGAAGAGGCCGGTATGACCAGGGGGACATCTTATAGGCCCTCGAGGAGGGTTCTGATAAACCCACCGGACGATTTGGTTATAGAGGAAGGATGCAAGGCTATAGTCATCTCTTGAGGGGATAGGGTTATGAAGGAGAAGGCGAGGATACTCAAGGAGTTCGAGATATTCGAGGATCTATCCGATGAACAGCTCGAGGCCGTTTCAGAGGTGCTCTGGGAGGAAGTGGTTCCGGAAGGGACGACGATAATAAGGGAATCGGAGAAGGGGGATACGCTATACCTGCTTCTCGAGGGAAGCGTAGAGATATCGAGGTCCATAACCCTTAGGCTTTCCAGATATGACTACGGTCGTAGGGAGAAGCTGCTCAGCAGGATGACGGCCAAGGAGAGGGTTTTCTTCGGGGAGACGGGGCTCTTAGAGGATAGCGATAGGATGGCAACGGTGGTTGCCACAACCAGGTGCCGGCTCCTCGCCCTCGATAGGGCGGGTTTCGAGATGCTTTCCGAAAGGGATCCGGTCCTTGGCTATAAGGTCATGAGGAGGATCTGCAAGACATTGGTGGAGAGGCTCAGGGGGGCTAACGAGGATATACTGAAGCTCGTAACGGCCTTATCGATAGCCCTTAATAGATAGGCCGCGGGCTCGCAGGTCACCTTATTTCCAATTCAGCCCATACCGGATAGTGATCGGAGGCTATGGCCGTGAGAGGTGTGCGGAGCACCCCAGCGGACCGAAGATATGGAACCAGATCCGGGGAAAGGAATATGAAGTCCACCCTCTTTATAGGCCTATGGGACGGGAAGGTGCCTCCGAGCTCGTGGCCGTTGAGATATCTGAAGGCATCGACATATCCCTCCTTCAGTATCCTGGCTATGGCATTGCTCCTTGCCGGAGGGGCTTCGGGATCTAATGGGGAGAGGTCGTTGAAATCGCCCATTAATATGTGAGGTGTATTGCATTTCCTCATCTTCTCGATTATGACCTCAACCTGTTTTTCCCTTAGCTCCTTCGGTTCCCCGGAATGGAGATGGGTGAGGAAGATGGTGATGGGATATCCGTCGATATCCAGCTCCACCTCCAGCAATCCTCTCGGCTCTATGTATTTCCTCCCACCGGATGGATTCCTCGGCAACGGGTATTTCGTCCACCTTACTACCCGGAACCTTGTAAGGAGCGCATTTCCGTAAAATCCGAAGATATGCATTTTGAAGACGTGAAGGTTTGGAGCGAAGACGACCCTGTAACCCAGCCCTTTCCTAAGGGTCCATAAAGGCATCCAGAATCCCCCATGCCAGAAGAAGGGATGATAGACCTCGTTTAGCCCTATTATATCGGCCTTGCATCCTCTGAGGATCTCGACGAAGCGATCCGGATCTACCTTTCCATCCCTTCCCTCGAAATGATGGACGTTATAGGTTAAGATCAAAATCGTATGTGTCTTAGCATTTCCCTCGACAGCCCTCACACCGAGGACGAAGCACATGAGGACGAACGCAGCGATCGTCCTCATACCCTCCTTCCCACCTCCCTTTTTATATTCTACCCAAGACGAGGCTTTCTCGTCAAGGAAGACAATCCCAAAGACGGTATTGATGCCAGCATCCTTCCCATGTTATAATAACGACGAAGGCGGAAACTCGTTGGAAAGGGGTGTTAGGTATGTCGGGAAGGATAAGCCGTCGGGATTTCATGAAAGGTTCGTTATCTATCGCTATGGGCGCATCGCTGGAACTCAAGGGCGAGGCACCTGCCAGCGGGGTATCGCAGCCGGCTTTACCGGTGGGGAGGATCCGGAACCTGGAAATCAGCCGCCTGCTTTTAGGAGGGAACCTTCTAACCCATTTCACGCACAGCCGCGATCTTCGCTATGTTTATAATTTAGCGAGGCATTATAACACCGATGAGAAGATACTTGAGACATTGGCTATAGCGGAGGCCAACGGCATAAATGCCCTCGTTATCCACTACGTGCCTAAGGCCATTCGGGTTTTGCAGGAGCATCGTCGTCGCGGAGGGAAGATGCGGTGGATCATGTGCACGGCACATGCTTTGGCAAGCGGTGGTTTGGATGCGTTTAAGAGGGAAATGGATGCTTTGGTAGAAGCGGGAGCGGATGCCCTATACATCTCCGGCGTGGAAGGGGATTTCGCATGCGGTTTCCTCAACGATATCTCCGGCCCAAAGGCGGATGAACGCGTGGGTCCCCTACGCCTTGACCTCTTGGATAAAGCGCTGAGGCATGCGAGATCGTATGGCCTGCCTGTTGGGATCGGCGCCCATCGGATGGGGGTGGTGGAGGATTGTGAAAAGGCGGGATTCGATCCGGACTTTTACATGGTCACGTTCCACCACTTGGATTATCCATCTGCAAAGCTTTATTACGATTCACGCTGGTGCTCACGGCCCGACGAATTGGCCGCCCTAATGCGAACCGTGGAGAGGCCATGGATTGCCTTTAAGGTGATGGCGGCTGGTGCGATTCCACCGGAAAGCGCTTTCCGCTATGCATATGAGAACGGAGCCGACTTCATCGTCGCAGGGATGTTCGACTTCGAGATCGCTACGGATGTGCAATTGGCAAGCGGCATCCTCTCGAAGCTTGAAAAGCGCTCTCGTCCTTGGCATGGGTAGGGGAGAAAAGGAGGTGGGATCCCTTGAAGATTTCCTCTACGGGAATTGTCTCATATCTGAAGTGCCCCTTCTATTATAAGCTCAGGTATGTGGATAGGGTTCAAAGCCCTCCGAAGCCCCATATGAAGCTTGGTGCCGTCATACACAGCGTCCTGAGGGAGTTCCACAGGTATATGGCCTATGGAGACCCGGGGATTGGGAAGATCATCGAGCTTTACGAGAGGTTCTGGCCACCGTCTTCAGGGTTTCTTGCCGATTTGAGGGAAGCCGGGATGAGGATGCTGGAGGATTATTACATGAGGAACGTTGGGGAGTTCAGGCCATCGCTTTGCGTGGAGGAGCCGTTCTCCTTGAACCTATCTGGGGACGTTGTGACTGGGAGGTTTGACAGGGTGGATGGGAAGGGGGAAGGTGTGGAGGTGGTGGAATACAAGATATCGAGGGAGATACCATCGGAGGAGGATGTGGAGCTTTCCGCCCAGCTCAATATATACTTCCTCGCGGCGAGGGAGAGGTTCGGGGCATGCCCTGTATCCCTTCAATACTATTATCTGAGGTATGGCGAGAAGTTCGTTATAACGAAGGAGGACAGGGATGTGGGGAAGGCCTTAGGGGCCTTGGAGAACGTGATAGGGAGGATAAAGTCGTGGGACTTCACACCAAGGGAGGGGAAGCATTGTCGAAGATGCGATTACAAGGAATATTGCCCTTTGAAGACGGAAAATCCGAAAATCCCTCCTTCCAGATTCGTCCAGCTCGAGCTTTCGCTTTAGGGATAAAGAGATTTGTTCCTTACCTCTACATACTTCCAGCAGCCGTTATACTTTTCGTTTTCCACCTCTTTCCGGTTATTTATGCTTTTTTCATAAGCCTTTTCGAGTGGGGACTTGTCAGAGGGAGGTGGGTTGGGCTTGGAAACTACGTGGAGCTTTTCTCAAGCCGGGATTTCTGGAAATCCCTCCTCGTAACCGTTTACTATGTCCTCGGAACCGTTCCCCCTTCCCTTGTCCTCTCCTTCGCCATAGCATACATGCTTTCGGGAAGGATAAGGGGGAGGTCCATCTTCAGGACCGTATATTTCCTGCCTTATATAACCTCCTCGGTAGCCGCCGCTATGGTCTGGGCCTGGATATTCCATCCGACCTCCGGTGTTATGAACTACATCCTCGGGCTTTTTGGCATAAGCCCTCAGAAGTGGCTTCAGGAGCCGACGGGGATCTTCTCGCTCCTAATTGGAAAGATCGGGATAGATATACCTGAATGGGCCGGAGGTCCAAGCTTAGCGCTCGTCAGCATAATGATATTCACGATATGGCAATCCCTTGGGTTCGACGTCGTGATATTCTTAGCAGGACTTACTTCCATCCCGGAGGAACTTTACGAACAGGCAAAGCTCGACGGGGCCAATAGATGGAACCTGATAAGGCATGTTACAATCCCCCTTCTGTCCCCAACCATATTCTTCCTCCTCATAATCTCGACGATAAGGGCATTCCAGGCCTTCAATCAGATCTACGTAATGACCATCGGGGATCCAGGAGGACCCCTCGGGACGACGAGGAACATAACGATGTTCATCTTCCAGAACTTCTATGCCTTCACAAGGGTTGGCTATGGAGCATCGGGAGCTATAGTGCTCTTCGCGATAATACTTGGATTAACGATTATCCAGCTTAAATACGTCGGGAGGAGGGTTCACTACCTATGAGTTTAAAGGCTAAATCGGAGAGGTTCCTTCTCTACCTCTTCCTTACAGTTGGAGCTGTCGTCGTCGGATTCCCCTTCTTCTGGATGGTCATAAGCTCCTTGAAACCCTTGGAGGATGTGGTCAAGTTCCCCCCTACCATCATCCCGACGAGGTGGATGTTCTCGAACTACATCGAGGCGTGGAAATCGGCTCCATTCGCGAGGTATTTTATAAACACGCTCCTCGTAGCATCCCTTGTCACAATAGGGGTCCTCTTGACGTCCTCGCTCGCCGCATATGCATTTGCCCTCATGGAGTTCAAAGGGAAGTCCTTTATATTCTCCCTCTTCCTGGCAACCATGATGGTTCCATATGAGGTGACGCTTATACCGAACTTCGTCCTGATAAGGAAGCTTGGATGGTATAACACCTATGCGGCCCTCATAATCCCCTGGAGTTGCAATGCCTTCAGCGTCTTCCTCCTGAGGCAGTTCTTCATGAACATACCCAAGGATCTTTTCGACGCGGCCAGGATAGATGGATGCGGGGAGCTTGGGATGCTGTGGAGGGTAGCAATACCCCTTTCAACCCCTGCCATCCTTACCGTTTCCCTTTTCTCCTTCCTCGGGAGCTGGAACGCCCTCCTCTGGCCTCTCGTCGTGACATCCTCCGAGGATATGAGGGTGCTTCAGGTGGGGCTTGCCGTATTCCTAAGGGAGGAGGGAACTCAATACCATCTGCTCATGGCGGCGGCAAGCTTTACAATAGCCCCAATAGTGGTCCTTTATTTCATTCTCCAAAGGAGGTTCATAGAGGGCATAGTGCTCTCCGGGCTTAAAGGATGATTTTCCCATCGACCATGGTCATGGCCGATTCAAGCTTCGTGCCCTCTATCAGGATGAGATATGGATCCTTCAAACTCGAATTTTTTACTTCGAAGGCCGAAACGTCCGCCCTCATCCCAACCCCCAGCCTCCCAAGCCTTGCTCCAAGCCCGAGGGATAAGGCGGCCTCCTCCGTCGCCATCTCCAGGACCTTATAAGGGGGTATAGAACTATGCCTTCTCAGGACCTCCCTCATCTCCTCTATCATGGATAGGGATTCGTTGCTGGCCAAGCTGTCGGTCCCGAGGACAACCCTTCCGCCGGCCCTCATTATCCCCTCTATCGGATGGGAGTCGTGTCCGAAAAAGGAGGCACTTCTTGGACAATAGACAACGGGACATCCAGATAAGGCCACGGCCTGGAGATCCTCCTCCGATAGGTAGTTAGCATGGACGAGCAATCCCTTTGTCTTATGATAGCCGAGGGAGAAGAGATATCTTATCGGGCTCATCCCCGGGGGAGACCAACACCATCTCGCCCCTGGGATCATATCCACCAGGCTTCTTAATGGACCGGTCCCTCGAAGGAGGAGTTCGACCTCTTCCTCCGTTTCCGATATATGGGTTGCTATCGGGATTCCACGGAGTTCCGAAAGCCTTATGGCTTTCCCGTAAAGCCATCCGGACGTGGAATATGGGGCATGAGGCGAAAGCCCAGGGATTAAGCCCTCGCTCCTGTAAGCCCTGGAGATCTCCGAAATCCTTCTCAGCCAGATCATCGCCATCGCCATCCTCGCCCTGGAGCCTATGGGATCGAGCCCGATAAGCTCGTAGAAAACCACAGCCCTTATGCCGGAGGCAAGAAGCGGGCCGAAGCTCTCGCCGCTATTGGTTATATCGGCAACGGTGGTCGTTCCATATCTAATGAGCTCCTCAACCCCCTTCCTCGCCGATTCCCTATATCTCCTCTTGTCCCAACCCTTCCTCGCCTTGAGGAGGTTGAGGATCCAGTCGGTGAAGGAAGATCCCCTATCTACCTTCCCTCCCGAAAGAGCGGAGAGCTCTAAATGACAGTGACAGTTTATCAGCCCCGGGACGACCACACACCCCGTTAGGTCCAAGACATGCCCTCCTCTTTCCTCAAGCTCCTTCCATCTCCCAATCCATCCTATCTCCTTACCCCTGACGAGCATAGCTCCCCCCTCAATGGCTTCGGAGGGGGTGATGAGCAGGTCGGCCTTGAGGATCAAAGTCCGCTCCTTCTCAGAAGAACCCATCCTGCGATTAGGGAGGACACGGTCCCGATTAACAGTATCCATTCGCTCACCAATTCCTTCCTCTTGAATGCCTTCCACAAGTTCCCCTTCCCAGATAAGGGCTTTCCCAAGGCAACCGATGGGTCATCCCTCCACCCTATGAGCGCACCGCCGGAAAGCTTGGCCAGGTCCTTGAGGAGCCCTTCGTTTATTCCAGGGATCCTTTCCTGGAATGGGGTAAGGAGGGATAAGGCGGGGAGATCCGATGCAGGCCGCTCTTTAACCCTTTCCCTCTCCCTGCACGTCAGCCTTATAATCCCTCCCCATAGCTTCCTGAACGCCTCATCGCTTCCTCCAGCATCTATGGGGAGAAATGCCCATCTCCACGTCGTGTCACATGCCACGGCGGATACCTTGCCGAGCCCATATCTCCGGAACGATATGATCGGAATCCCCTTAGGGCCAAGGGCCAAAGGTTCTGCCCCGGGCTTTAAAGCCCCAACAGGGTTATATCCCAGAAGATCCGGCAGATCCGAGTCCTCGATCCCTAAGAAGGCCCTCCCTTTCTCCGTCAGCATCATCCCAAACCTCCCCTCTTCCCATGGCCTTCCTTCGGGTGCGCTCTCCACAGGGAGCATGGCCGAAAATAGGGTTCCCTTATATCTTCCGGAAAGAGGACCTTCCTTCCCTCCCATGAACACTATTCCTCCTCCAGATACGACGTATTCCTCGATCCGCTTTATATCCGCATCCCGAACCAGATCCCTGCCTATATCGCCGAGTATCACCAGATCGTAGTCTTCAAGCCTCTTCCCCTGGAAAAGCCTGCCTCCATCCATCCACGCCCCTAAGAACTCATATCTTATCCCCGGGTCCTCCTCCAGATACCTTCTCAGGAACCTGCATTCCCACCTCGGCTTCCCCTCGATGTAGAGGACCCTTATGCGCCTGTCCTCTATTAGGCATTCCGCTATCGATACGTTATCCTCACTGATAGGATCGGGAACGGAAGGGATTATCTTGGCTTTGTAAACGACTTTCCCGCTCCTTCCTGGGGTCGCCCTTGCCATCACGTTCCTCTCCTTCATATCCTCCCTTAGCTCCACGGATGTCCTGAAAACCTCCTTTCCCCCTTCCTCGAGCAAGACCTTCACGTTCGACCTCCCCTTCAACCCGGTGGCCTTCACGCGGATCATAACCGGCATTGGGTCCCCAACATACCCTTTTCCCTGAACGAAGCAGCTGACGGATACATTGGGGATATCAGGACCGGGGGGTATGACGATCAACGGGCAACCGATAAGATCGATAGCATCACGAGGCTCTATCCCCCCTGTGTTATGGCCATCGGATATGAGGACGATGGCAGCGGGATCCTCCCTCTCGGCGATGGAGAGGAGCGAGTCCCCGATCTTGCTCTCCTTCCCCATATTCCTCGAGACGGCCTTTAGGTCCTCAAGCCTTTCTACTGGGACAGCCTCCCTTCCAAATCCATAGAGCCTGACCTCGTATTTACCCCTGGCTTCTTGGACGATCTTAGCGGCTGCCGATATGGCATGATCCAGCTTCGTCCCTTTTTCGCCCGATGGAAGCCCCATGCTTTCCGATACGTCCACTGCCACGACGACCTTTGGAGGCATTGGTTGTGACCTTCCGATAAGGAGGATGGGTTTGACCAAAAGCACTGCGAGGAAAAGAATGGATAAGCTCCTGGAGAACACCATCCAGGTCCTTCTCCATCTCCCCAAGGCCCATGGAACGATGAAGGAAAGAAGGAGGGAGATCAAGGCGATGATGACCAAAAGGTCCCATCTCCCAAGATTTATTTCATAGCTCGTTCGCCACATGAGCTCCTACCCCCTCTCCCCTCAAGGGCGAATGAGCATCCCTTCGGCTAAAAGGACGAGGGCGGCTATAAGGATCACGGCCGGGACAAGGTCTATTTCCTTCCCCTTTGGGGATGATGAGGGGAGTTCAAGCCATCCGAGTTCCCTTAGCTCTTTATCGGAAATCCTCTTCAGATCGAGCTCCCTGGACGGGACGTTGACCGCCATGGCGAGGATAACCCCCCTGTCTTTCGCCATGACTCGGTATATCCCTGGGATCTCAGGGACGAAACGATGGTCGCTTTCGGCGACCTCCAACCTCCTCCCAGAAGGATCCAGTAGCTCGAGCCCGTCCTCCCCGAAAGACGAAAAAGGCAGGGGGATGGACCTCCCCACTTGGCCATGAAGGGATGGCGGTTTCCATTTGTCCTCGGCAAGGTATTTAATGAGCTCATGAACCAATGGGGGGAAGAAAGGTTTAAGAGGAAGATCTGTGCTCGATGGATCGAGGGAAAAAGGGAAGAAGATCAGGGTGCCACGTCCTACCGCAACCTCTATCATCGCCGGGACCTCATCCTGGAGGAATGCCAGGACACGGGCTTTTGGATCGCTCGGCTTAACTTCGAGGACATCGTAGAACCTGGTGAGCATGAGGTTCCCGTTCCTTGGATCTGAGAAGATCCTCAAGGCCTTATGGGATCTGGCGAAATCCTGAAGCAAGAACCCCTTATCGTTTTTCAGCCTTCCAACCACCTCCCCGCCACATATCCAGGATGGGATCCTCCTTCCCGATCCGCAGAAAAGGATCGCCTTCCCTCCTTTATCCAACCTGTTCCTCAGCGCGGAGAGATCCGCCTCGCTCATGGATCCTATGTCCGAGGCCACCACGATGTCCTCTTTGCCAACATCTCCCAAACCCCTCGCGTTCCTCAGCCTGAGATACGATCCCCTTCCTCCATCGAACGGATTTATAGCCTTTTCGAGGTATATGTTATCTCCTAAGAGGGAGATGGAGACGTAAGGCCTGAGGTAAACCGAGAAGAAAGCCGTATCCCCTTCTTTGAGGAAACCGGAGGGCCTTATAGTGACCGTTCCCGTATGCCATCCCGGCTTTTCAAGGGCCATCGGAACGCGAAGCCTTCCGTCCTCGGCCCCTCCGATCGCATCCACGTCCAGGGTCTTGGATCCATCTACCTGGACCGATATCCGGCATTTCCTTACGCCATATGTCCTGAAGCGCACAAGTAGATCGAATCCGGTCGTGGGGAAAGGGTATGGATCGGATGGTTCCACGCTCACGATGGAGCAGTCCTCGGGGAGGGCCTCGCTCGATACGGGTACGGCCACAAGGGTTAGTCCATCGACCCTCTTCTCCTTCCAGAACTCTCCCCTGAAATCGGAGATGACGTAGGCTGGGAGATCCTTCCCCAATGCTTTCCTCAAATCCTTTATCGCCGATAAGAGCGCTTCCGGTTTTGTCGTCCGATACGAGGGCTCAACCTTTGAAAGGGCTTTGGCGATGGATCCCGCCCTCAATGGCCTTGGGGAGATCTCATAGACCCTATCGTCGAAAGCGAGGAGGAAGGCCCCTTCCTTACGGGAGGCTATCTTCTGTGCCAAGTCCCTGGCCTTATCTATGGCCCTCCCCTTCCCCTCCAGATACCTCATGCTCATGGACCTGTCCACGGCTATTATGCAGATGCCATGGTCCTTTGCTCCTCCGGAGATCTTGGGTCCGGAGATGGATAAAGCTATCAGGGAGAGGATCAGGGATCTTAGGATGAGGATAAGCCTTTTCGGGATCCTCCATCCCCTTGCCTCTTCCTTGGGGCCGAGGATAAGCATTATGCTGCTTATCTCTTTCCTCCTCGGCCTCTTCAGGGAGAGAAGCTCCAGGATGAAGGGGATGGGGGCGAGGATGGGGATGAGGGCGAGGAGATAGGGATTGGAGAAGGCTATCGTCATCTTACCTTCCAAACCTTTTAAGGTATGGGATGATCTCCTCCAAAGGCAGGTCGGTTCTCACGAGGATGTGGTTTATAAGGCCTTCCCTACATTTCCTCCTGCATTCCGAGATGAACCCCTGGACGTTTCTTTCATACTCCTCCCTTAAGTTAGATGGATCCGCGGCGATCTCCTGGCCGCTTTCCATATCCACGAAGAGGCGAGGGCCGCCGAGGTCCATGGATATCTCCTCTGGATCGAGTAATTGGAGGACCATGACCTCGTTCTTCCTATGCTTGAAGTATTTCAGGCCTCTTATGCATCTCTCCACATCATCCATTAGGTCGGAGATCACCACCATGAATCCTCTCCTCTTTACCTTCTCCGCTATCAGCGCGAAGCACCTTCCGAGGTCCGTCCTTCCGGAGGGCCTTGCCCCTTCTAAAGCCCTTGCTATCGGGTCTATATAGGAGAGGGAGGGTCGTGGGGGGAGGTAACCTTTGAGCTCGTCGGCCACGAGGAAGAGGCCCACGGAATCCCCTTGATTTAACATGAGGTATGAGAGGGATGCGGCGAGGAAACAACCGTATTCGAGCTTGGTGATTCCATTAGATCCGTATCCCATGGAGGCGGATGTGTCCAGGATTATATAGCACCTCATGTTCGTCTCGGCCTGGAAGGTCTTCACATAGTATTTATCGGTCCTCGCATACACCTTCCAATCCACATACTTAGGTTCGTCCCCGGGCATATACTCCCTGTGCTGAGAGAACTCTATGCTCATCCCTTGGTAATGGCTCCTATGCAATCCGGGCCTTATTCCCTCAACGGCCGTCTTCACCCTTATCTTGGTATCCTTCAGCTTTGCTATTACTTTCGGATCGAGGAACCTTTTCATTTCCTCTCCTCATCGCATATACATGGGATCGATCGGCATTTCGGGCATCCCCCGAAATACCTCGATGCGCTCTCCTCGAGTGGGATTCCGGCAAGGCTTGCGAGGGTTGTAAGCCATGCCAAGACGTCCCCGAACTCCACCATCATCCCTTCCTTGTCCCCCGACCTTATGGCCCTTGCCAGTTCCCCAACCTCCTCGCAAAACCAGAGGAAGGTTTTCTCCAATCCCCTCCTGTTATCCTTCTCGAAATATATCTCCTCTATAAGCCTCTGAAACTCTCCTATCTTCATCGAGTCTTACACCCAGCCCTTTCGCTATCTCCTCTATCCTCTCCTTCCCCATCTGGACGATCGCTATCTCATCGCTTGGGGGAGCGGGGAGGATCAAACGGATCTCCATCGTCGAAAAAATTATATCCTTCATTATGCCGACCGATATGAGCTCGCAATCCTTGTTCAGGCATCCGACGAGGACGAACTTGTAATCGCTGGGCGTATAGGTGATTATCTGATCTATATCTGAAATCCTCCTCATCTTCATGAACTCCACCTTATAGGATGGGGACTCGATGATCAGGACCAGCGAGTTCGATATCCTCTCGCCATATAATATCTTGACCTCGAGCTCGTCCTGAAGCCCATCTATTTCGGATCTGTCCAAGGCCTTCCCGAACCCCAAAGCCCCTCCCAATAGCTTTACCCTGCTGAAGGGCAATGATACTTCCAGAGGGTTGTGGAAATAAGATAAGAGCTTTTTCAGCCTATATTCCCTCCTGGCCTGAAGCGATCTCCTCCTCACCCCAGGATCTGCTTGGATCTCGTGTATTCTCGTCCATCCTGCGTTCCTGAAGAGGTCGAGTATGGGATCGAGTTCCTGCCTTCTACGGATGGCCACTATGTGGTCGGGCCTTACGAGCATTATCTTATGGTATTTCAAGGTCCTTCCGATCCCTCCGAGGACCAAGCCCGTGGTATCGATCAAGACCTTGTCCGCCTCGAGGGAAATGGCTTTCTCAACCAAGAGCTTCGTTCCGATTATGCATGGCATCAGGTTCCTTTCCGGGGAGAAGCTTCCGACGAAGTATATGGAGCTCGGCTCTATCTCGGACATCGATCCCACCTCCCTCGATAGGATCCCCATACCGATGGTTCCCGGAGGGCCTATATCGGACTGTCCGACATCGGAATCCACGACCGCAACCCTATATCCCTTTCTATAAAGGAAATTTGCGAGGGAGGTGACAAACGTCGTCTTCCCCGAATCCGAACCCCCTATGACTATGCAGCATCTTCCCGAAGAGCCGATCTCCTCGAAAACCGAGATCGGGGTATCTTCGATCCTCATCTCCATCTCCACCTATATCTTACGAACCTTCTGACGAGAAGGACGCCCGCAATGAACCCGCCTATATGTGCAAACCACGCAACCCCTCCTCCCTCCCCATATCCGAGCGTGATAACGCTATTGGCGACCTGGGAGAGGATCCATATCCCTATGAAGAAAAGGGCCGGGATCCTTATCACCCTGATGAAGTAGAAGAAGAATACCAGCGTATATATCCTCGCAGCAGGGAAGAGGACGAAATAAGCCCCCAATACCCCCGATATCGCCCCACTTGCCCCGACGAGCGGTATCCTGGAATTCGGAGCCACGAGGATGTGAACCATAGCCGCTACCAGCCCGGATATGAGGTAGAAGAGGAGAAACCGGAGATGTCCCATCATATCCTCGACGTTGTTTCCGAAAATCCACAGATAAAGCATATTTCCGAAGAGGTGCATGACCCCTCCGTGCATGAACATGGAGGAAAAGACGTTGAAAAGCTCAGGATGAGATGGCCGAGGGGAATATCCCTTCCCCAAAAGCCTTACCGGAACGAGTCCCCATTCGTGGATGAAACGCACTTCTTGAGGTCCGAGTCCGATCTGATATATATAGACGAGGATATTGGTAGTTATGATGGATAACGTGATAAGGGGGAAGGTCCTGGTCGGGTTTTCATCTTTTATAGGCAGCATGTTTTACCTCCGGCTTCCGGTATCTCTATCTGATCCTCTCCTTGAGGAGCCTTCCAGGGACGAACTGTATGACCCTTCTCTCGGGTATGCTAACCTTCTCCCCGGTCCTTGGATTCCTTCCCATCCTCGGGCCCCTTGTCTTCACCCTGAAAACCCCAAAGTTCCTGAGCTCTATCTTCTCCCCGTTGACGAGGGCCTCCATCATGATCTTAAGGGCTGTGTCGAGGACGTTTTTGACATCCTTGTTCCTCATCTCGGTCTTCTCGGCCACCTTAAGGGCCAAATCCTTCTTGGTCAACCCGCTCACCCCCTTTCCTAATCGTTATCATCTCTTGAATTTCACTTCCTAATTGAATTATACTGATTTTCAAGGATTTGTCAAGGGCTTTTCGAGTAGGGGCAACCACAGGGGGTTGTCCAAAAACCAGGGCTTGACAGGATGCGGAATCCGAGGTAACATGGGTGGAAAGGGGGATGATCGGATGGGAGATACGCTTTGGGGCTATATAGTGCGCACGGCTGCCCGCATAACGGAAAGGGCGTTCGAAGGGATCGGAACCCTTCGGGAATGGTGCGATGAGAGGGATACGAGGAAGAGGGAGTTCATGCAGATGATGGGGCTTGAGCCAATGCCTGAAAGATGCGATCTCGATCCCATAACCTTAGGGGATTTCTCCGGAAGGGGATATAGGGTCGAAAAGGTAGCATATCGGATACTCCCCGATGTGTGGGGTTCGGCTCATATCTACAGGCCGGATCCAATGCCCGAAGGGAAGTCGCCCGCTATCCTCTACCTCTGCGGACACAAACCCATAGGGACCCATGGATATCAGCAGCATGGGATCATGTGGGCGAGAAGGGGTTATATATGCCTCTTATTCGACACGATCGAGCAAGGGGATAACCCCGGCGACCACCACGGGCTTTATTACGGAAGGAGGTTCGATTGGATATCGCTCGGATACACTCCCGCAGGCGGCGAGCTATGGAACTCGATCCGCGCCCTGGATCTCCTGCTCTCCCTTCCGGAGGTGGATCGGGATAGGGTCGGAGCCACGGGAATATCAGGAGGAGGGGCACATTCGCTCTTCTTAGCCGTTGCCGACGAGAGGGTGAAGGCGGTGGCATCCGTAGCGGGCACCGACTCGATCGAAACCCTTGTTGGACATAGACACGTTTGGGGACATTGCGATTGCATGATGCCTTTCAACATCTATCGAAGGGATACCTCGGAGCTCTTCGCCCTGATAGCCCCCAGACCCCTCCTCCTCTGTTTCGCCATTCACGACAGCCTTTATACCCCTGCCGGGTGGAGGGGGATGTATGAGAGGATCCGGAAGATCTACGAGCTTTACGGTAAACCCGATAAATGCCGGCTGTTCGAATACCCGGGTCCGCATTCATACCAACCTGAAACGATCGAGGCCATAAGCAAATGGTTCGACGAACACCTCGCCGGCGAGGAAAGGCCGATGATAGGGCTTGGCGAGGAAGAGCACGAGGAGAGGACTACGACGGTATTCAACGGTGCTCCGCCGGAACCGGATAGGCTCTGCCTTCTTCCAGAGCTTAAAACAAGACGTGGTAGGGTGAGGCTCCCATCCTCCTTGGACGAATGGGAGGAGGCCAAGAAGGAGCTAAGACGAAGGCTACTCGAAGCCCCTCTCAACTGGATCGAGCGGTCTGAGGAGAGGCTGTCGATGGAGATGATAGGGGACTACATGGAAGGGGAAAGACGGCACTTGGTATATAAAGGGGAGATAGAGGGGGTGGAGGTTTGGCTCGAACTCATAACCCCCAAAGAGCCGATGGGGGAGCTCGTCCTGGCCGTCCTTAACCCCGGGGAAAGCGTTCGGGAGGTTATGGGCAGGGTAGGAGGCTGGTATCCATATGCGGTCTTCGAGCCACGAGGGGCGGGGCTGAGTGCGCCGGATCCATCCAACGCGATCGATTTCAGACATCTGGTTAGATCCGCATTGTGGGTCGGATTGACCTGGACCACGATCGCGATACACGATATCCTGAAGGCAATCCGGTTCCTGAGGGGGGAGTTCGAGTGGAGGAGGATATTCCTCTACGGCAAGGGGGACGCCGGTGTAGCGTGCGTCTATGCAGCGGCGTTGGATGAGGAGGTAGGAGGGGTTGTGGCCGATTCCATCCCCACGACCCACTTAGAAGGAGGGCATATAATAGGGATTCTGAAGGTGCTGGACATACCCCAGGCCCTTGGGATGGTAGCCCCCAGATATCTTGGCCTGGTTAACTTCGGGCCATATAGATCCCTCTGGACGGAACGGCTCTACGATAGGCTGGGGATACGCGACAGGCTGTTCATAGGTGGGTTAAGGGAAGCGGTGGGAAGGATGATCGGGATGGGATCGAGAGGCGCATAATCGATAAGACTAAGGAGGTGATAGATGTGGCGTTCAAAGCGTTGTTCCTCGCGCATGCCCCCGATGCGGATGCGGAAAAACATAGATGCATTATAGAAACGCCCAGGTATTATAAGCTCTTTGTGGTAGTGGTCAAGGATCGGGAGCAAGCGGTTGAGGTATGTAAGAAGTTTGTCGAAGAGGAGGGGGTTCAGTCGATCCTTCTCTGCCCGGGGTTCACACATAGAGATGTTGCGGAAATCTCGGAAGCGGTTGGCGAGGATGTCGGGGTTTTCGTAGCCAGGGGAGATGGCCCAAGCAACAGGATTTCGATGCAGGTTATGAAAAGCGAGGGCTGGTTTTCGGAATAAGCCGCTTTGTGTGAGCACCGGCTTATCTTACTTCTACCAGGAATTCGGCGAAGACGGGGAATTGGAGACCATTGCGCGTAATATCCACGAGAACTACATAACGGCCGGGGGAGATATGGGGAGGAACCTGGAATGCGGAGAGGAGTCGGGATTCCATTCCCGGTTCTATCTCGCATTCAGTTCGAGGGGTTTGCCCTTGCCCTTTCCAGGATCGAGGGAAAACGAGCGTGGCGCTGCATATAGCGGGACGGGATGAGTGGTTGACGATGACTATCTCCACCCTCGCTATCCGTCCTCTGGAGACCTCCTGCTCATAGGGGTAGCAGAAAGCCCAATAAGGATCTATGCCGTAGTTGGGATCTTCCCAGGGTAAGAGCTCCTCCAGTAATTTTCTGCGCTCGGCGAGGTGCATCCGCCAGGTTCGCAGGATATCCAGTTCCAGAACAAAAGGCCTATCCACGTGGCTGTTAAAGACCAGATCCGGTTGTAGTTCTTCCATCAGGCGTAGGCATAGGTCGTATCCCTTGCCTTCCCCGAGGAAGTTGCGATTATAGGCGCAGTAGTCGTCCAGTCCGCTTGGGGTGAAGGAATCCCCGCAAAAGAACAGCCTTAACCCCCTTCCCTCTACCAAAAGCCCGCCATGATAAAGGGTCTGGCCGGGGAAATGGTAGGCGGTAAGGACGAACTCCCTCCATCGCCAGCTCTCCTTGTCTTCCACTAAGCGGTCTATGGGCACAGCGTTGGGGGAAAGACATGGCAGCTTCCAAGCAGAGGGCTTAACGACCACTTGGGCCACGGACCTCTCGGCGATCACCTCGCAGCCGAAGCGCTGTCGAAACTTCGGTATCGCATCGGTATGGTCGTCGTGGATGTGGGTGATCCACAATCCTTCAACGCCATTTATATCCCCAGATGCGAGCCAATCCCCTATATTCTTTATCACGTCCTCGCTTCCGCAATCCATCAGGAAGGCGTTCCCGCTTTCGCTTAGCAACATCCAGCTCGTCCCTATATGGCGCACGAAGGAAGGCGCTGGATACATAGGAGCGGATATAGGAGCAACGGAGGATGTTTGGTTGGAGAGGAGCTCCGGAAAGTAATGCCATAATGCCGAGGTAGAGAGGTAATTTTCATAGCACCGATTAAGCCTGTTGCCCAGAAGCTCTATCGCTTCTTTCGGTTCCAGAATCGCCTCTCCATGAGAGGGGATAAGCAGCTCCGCCCCCTTATCAAGGAGCCTTTTAAGGCTGTCCATCGCTTCCTGCCAGGCGAACATGAAGCCATGGTAATCCGTTAAGTGTCCAAATCCTTTCTGTAGGCTATAGAGCTCCAAGACCTTGCCTTTGCCGTAAATCAAATCCCCGCAAAATGCGATGCGCCGGCCATCCACCTCGACGAGAAAGCTCATACTTCCATCGGTATGGCCAGGGGTGGAGAGGGCGGTGATGCGAGCTGGACCCCATTGGAACGTTTCCCCGTCAACGAACTCCCTATGGACGGGCAGGGGTTCGGCAAGAACGAGATTAGGGCGGAAGTAATACATATGCCATCGTCTCGTTGGATCCTGCCAATAACGGGAGTATACATCCTCGAATAACCCCCTCTCGGCCTTGGGAACCCCTACCCACGTTCCTCCCTCCAGCGCACGGTATGCCCCATAGGCCTGGTCTCGGTGATGATGTGTGAACAGCAATCCGTTTACCCGACGGATTCCGTATAGCCCCAGCGTTTCCAATACCTTTCCATCTCCTATATCGATTATCAATGCTTCCTCGCCTTCGCGGATCACACCCGTATTTACCGCTCCTTTATAGAGGAGGAGATGGTCGCTTAAGCTTATCGCCATAGCCTTCTCACCCCCAGATTATTCTACATCGATCTCCCTATGTTGTCTACCGCGTTCATGGGAACATATCCTTGTAGGGGCAGGCCCTGGTTTTATGGCGAAAGGCGGATTGCGAATGGCGAAAATATGGGGATTTTGGGCAACCACAGGGGGTTGCCCCTACGATTTTTTTTCAATTCCGCAATTCGCATTTCTCCCAATTCATGGGAACATATCCTTTGTAGGGGCAGGCCCCTGTGCCTGCCCTGTTTTTGGGCAACCACAGGGGGTTGCCCCTACGATTTTTTTTCAATTGTGTAATAAACGTTGGAACGTTTGAACGTTTAAATGTTGGAACGTTCAACGTGCCTGCCCTGGTTTTATGGCGAAAGGCGAATGCGGTCAAGGGGCCGGGCCACCTCCCTTGACAATCTCACCCGGATATGGTATAGTCTTAAATAGGTTTAAGGCCGGACTTCTTGGGATACGAAGTAGAGTTTAGGAGGGAAGGAAGGGCTGGAAGGAGATGGCCCGTTTCGAGCTCGTATCGGAATATAAGCCAAAGGGGGATCAACCTCAGGCTATAGAGAAGCTGACGAAGGGAATCCTGTCCGGGATGCGCTACCAGACCCTTGTTGGGGTTACGGGATCTGGGAAGACGTTCACCATGGCCAACGTGATAGCGAACGTCGGGCTCCCAACCCTCGTCATCTCCCATAATAAAACCCTTGCGGCGCAGCTTTATGGGGAGTTCCTCCAGTTCTTCCCGAAAAATGCCGTCCATTACTTCATAAGCTACTACGATTACTATCAGCCCGAGGCTTACATCCCTCAGACGGATACATATATAGAGAAAGATGCGTCGATAAACGATGAGATAGAGAGGTTGAAGCTGGCCGCCACAAGCGCTCTGCTCGAAAGGGATGACGTCATAGTCGTGGCATCCGTCTCATGTATATACGGGATAGGATCTCCAAGGGAGTTCAAGGAGATGTTTTTCACCATAAGCAGGGGAAGCGAGATGGGGAGAAGGAGGATAGTGGAGAAGCTCATATCGCTCCAATATGAGAGGAGCGATTTCGATCTATACCGGGGGGCCTTCAGGGCGAGAGGGGATGTGATAGAGGTATTCCCAGCTCAGGGAACGACCCCCGTAAGGATCCAGCTATTTGGGGACGAGGTCGAGAGGATAACGGAGATAGATCCTTTGAAGGGGAACGTTTTAAAGGAAAGGGATAGGGTCGTGATATATCCGGCCAAGCACTGGGTAACGACCGAGGACAAGCTCAGGAAGGCCATAGAATCCATAGAGGCCGAGCTCGAGGAAAGGCTTGCGGAACTCAGGGCTATGGGGAAGTTGGTGGAAGCGCAAAGGCTGGAGAGCAGGACCAGGTTCGACATAGAGATGCTCAAGGAGGTCGGGTATTGCCAGGGCATAGAGAACTACTCGAGGCATCTGGATGGGAGGATGCCTGGGGAGAGGCCGGCATGCCTTCTCGATTATTTCCCGGATGATTTCCTGATATTCATAGATGAATCCCATGTCACCGTCCCACAGCTTAGGGGCATGTGGTATGGGGATAGGTCGAGGAAGGAGGTCCTCGTGGAATACGGGTTCAGGCTTCCGTCCGCTCTCGACAACAGGCCTTTGAAGTTCGAGGAGTTTGAGGAGCTCGCGAAGAGGATCGTATTCGTATCGGCCACCCCGGGGCCATATGAGCTATCGGTGAGCGAGCAGGTTGTCGAGCAGATAATAAGGCCGACGGGCCTTGTGGATCCGAAGATAACGGTTAAGCCTTCGGAAGGCCAGATAGACGATCTGGTTTCGGAGATAAGGAAGAGGATTGAGAAGGGCCAAAGGGTTCTCGTCACGACCTTGACGAAGAGGATGGCGGAGGACCTTGCAGAATACCTGGCGGATATCGGGATAAAGGTCCATTACCTCCATTCCGAGATAGAGCCTATAGAGAGGGTTGAGATATTGAGGGATCTTAGGCTCGGCAAATATAACGTCGTCGTCGGGGTAAACCTCCTAAGGGAGGGGCTTGACCTCCCCGAGGTCTCCCTCGTTGCCATCCTCGATGCCGACAAGGAAGGGTTCCTGAGGTCCGAGACCTCTCTAATCCAGGTATGTGGGAGGGCGGCGAGGAACATAGATGGGGAAGTGATAATGTATGCCGATAGGATCACGGAATCCATGAAGAGGGCTATAGAGGAAACCAATAGGAGGAGGGAGATCCAGATAAGATACAACGAGGAACACGGGATAACTCCTCAGACCATAACGAAGACCATAGAGGAGATATTGAAGACGACATCGGTTGCAGACGTCTATTCCTCCGGGGAGAAGGATTACATGAAGAGGATGGCGATGGAGGCCCTTGGGAAGGTTCCGGATGATATATCCTTCGTAGTCGCTGAGCTCGAGAGGAGGATGAGGGAAGCCGCCAAGAAGCTCGAGTTCGAGACGGCGGCGATGATAAGGGATCAGATAAAGGAGATAAAGGAGAAGTATCCGAATCTTTCTCAAGTTCGAGGAAGGAGGAAGAGGAGAAGGTGAGGATACCCCCTCATATTCTTGAGGGCGTAGTTAGGAATGCTCTTGAGGAGGACATAGGGACGGGGGATCTTACCTCGGAACGCCTTATACCTCCGGATCTATGGGCGAAGGCGGAGATAATCTCCAAGGATGAGGGCATCTTGGCCGGGATAGAGGCGGCCGAGCTCTCCTTCAAGCTAATAGATGAAAGGGTGGAGTTCCACAGGATCCTTGAGGATGGGTCGAGGATATACTATGGGTCCAAGGTAGCCCATCTTAACGGCCCTGCAAGGGCCATCCTCTCCGGAGAGAGGGTTGCCCTGAACTTCCTCTGCTCCCTTTCGGGGATAGCGACAGAAACGAGGAGGTTCGTGGAGGCCGTAAAGCCATACAAGGCCAAGATCGCCGATACGAGGAAGACAACCCCTGGAATGAGGGCCCTTCAGAAGTATGCGGTGAGGGTTGGAGGAGGGGTAAACCACAGGTTTGGGCTCTACGACGGGATCATCATAAAGGATAACCACATAAAGATCGTCGGATCGATAAGGGAGGCGGTAAGGAGGGCCAAGGAGAAGGCGTCTCCCCTGGCCATGATAGAGGTGGAGGTCGAGGACCTCGAGCAGTTCGAGGAGGCATGCGATGCCGGAGCGGACGTAGTCATGCTCGATAACTTCGAGTTGGAGGACATAAGGAAAGCGGTGGAAAAGGGGTGTGGGAGGGTTATAATAGAGGCCTCCGGCAGGGTATCCTTGGAAAACGTTAGGGATATCGCAGAGGCTGGGGTGGACATAATATCGGTGGGGGCCCTCACCCATTCCGCACCCTCCCTCGACATGACCCTTGAGATAATAAAGGTTTCCGGATGAGGAGCGTTATCGTCCTCGATTCCGTGGATTCCACGAACTCCATAGCCCTCTCCATAGGTAGGAAGGGAGGGGCGAGCGGAACGGTGGTCATCGCCAGGGAGCAGAGGAAGGGGAGGGGTAGGATGGGGAGGGGATGGTTCTCGCCTAAGGGGAAGGGGTTATACATGTCCATCCTCCTCAGGCCTGAGATAGAGGCGGGCGAGCTTCCGAAGATCTCCCTCATCGCAGCGCTCTCCATGGCGAGCTCCCTTGAAAAGCTTGGGGTGAGTGCCTCCATAAGATGGCCGAACGACATAATGGCAAGGGGAAGGAAGATAGGAGGCGTCCTCATAGAGGCCGAGGACGGCTTCGTGGTTGTAGGGTTCGGCGTGAACACGGGGCTTAAGGCGAAGGACATGCCTCCGGAGATAAAGGAAAGGGCGACGTCCATCGTCGAGGAGATCGGGATAGAGCCCAATGCGTTCCTTTTGGCGGAATCCATAATCGATGGGTTCGAGCGGCTTTACAGGGATTTCGTCGAGGACGTTCATGGATGGGATAGGATCCTCTCGAGGATAAAGGGGGTTATGGATGTCCTCGGCCATAGGGTGGAGGTGACGACCGGAACCGAGAGGATCGAGGGCGTTGCGGACTCCCTCGGCCCCTCCGGTGAGCTCGTGATCGTCCAGGATGACGGCCGTAAGTTCATGATAAGTTCGGCGGAGGGGCTAAGGATCGATTCGGAAACGTCATCCATGCCTTACAAACTTATGGCAATAGCCGTTGGGAACAGCATGACGAGGTTCGGCTTCTTCTCGAACTCCGGGCTTATGGAGAGGTATGTTGTAAGGAGCGGGGAGGCAGAGCATGAGCTGTTGAGGATCGGAATCGATCCGGGAACGAACGTCGTCGTAGGGTCTGTGGTTCCACTTCTCACGGAAAGGCTCGTATCGGCCCTTATCGATAGGGGCTTCGAGCCACGCGTTGTGACGGGGCGTATATGTGTTGAATCCGGGATCGATATAGCATACGATGATCCGGACGTGATGGGGATAGATAGGGTTGCGAGCTCGATAGCCGCATCCGTTTATTACGGATCTCCGGTCATAGTCGTGGATTTCGGGACCGCCATATCCATAACGGCGGCCGTTGACAAGAGGATACTCGGAGGGCCTATAATTCCAGGGCCGAGCCTTTGGCTCGATTCCCTCTCCTCTGGGACAGCCCTCCTCCCTTCCATCCCCCTTCCAAGCGGGGAGGTGAAGGGGGCCATGGGGAGGAACACCGTCGAATGCATGGAGTCCGGCCTGTTCTTCGGGATAACGGGAGCTGTGAGGGAAGCGATTACGGGGATCTTAGAGGAGGTAGGGAGGGGTGCGCGTGTAGTGGCAACGGGAGGCTATTCCGGCCTCTTCGCCCCGAGGATTCGGGAGATCGATCTCGTGGATCCGGATCTCGGTTTGAAGGGGCTTGCCGTTCTCTTCGATATGATCTGGGGTAGGAGATGATAGGGAGGATAAAGCCGAAGATAGATCCCCTTTTAATCCCGGTAGTATCCCGGCTTATCAGGATCGGGATGAGCCCAAACGGCATAACGGCCATCGGCTTCCTGCTCGGCATCCTATCTGGGGTCATGTTCGGGATGGGTTACTTCATAGCCGGTGGGGTGGTCCTCCTCCTCAGCGGGCTTTGCGACCTCATGGATGGGGCGATGGCCAAGGGGATGAATATGACGAGCATGTTCGGGGCGTTCATAGATTCGGTGGCGGATAGATACTCGGATGCCTCTATCTTCATCGGGATAACCTGGTTTTACCTATGGAATGGGAAGGAATTAGCGCTTGTGATCACAACCCTCGCCTTCCTCGGCTCCTTCATGGTGAGCTATACGAGGGCGAGGGCCGAATCCATAATACCGAAGTGCGATGTAGGGATAATGGAGAGGCCGGAAAGGTTATTGTTGCTGGCAATAGGCGCTTTCTCCGGAATGATGGAGGAGGCGATGGGGATCCTCGCGGTGCTCTCCAACTTCACCGCGCTCCAGAGGATAATCTATGCATGGAAGCAGATGAAGAAAGGATAAGGAAGGAGGAAGGAGAAGGATGGGGAAGATAAGGGTTGCCATAATAGGGGTTGGCAATTGCGCCGCATCCCTGGTGCAAGGGGTTGAGTTCTACAAGGATGCTCCGGATAACGAGTTCGTTCCGGGGCTCATGCACGTAAGGCTTGGGGGCTATCACGTCGGGGATGTCGAGTTCTCGGCCGCATTCGACGTCGATGCGAACAAGGTTGGGAAGGACCTCTCCGAGGCGATAGTTACACCTCCCAACAATACGTATAAGATATGCGATGTTCCGAAGCTTGGGGTAAAGGTAATGAGGGGGGTTACGAAGGACGGGCTTGGGAAATACTACAAGTCCGTGATAAAGGAGTCGGATGAGCCTCCTGTTGATGTGGCGGAGGTCCTTAAGGAAACGAAGACGGATGTGGTTGTGAACTACCTCCCCGTCGGGAGCGAAGAGGCTACGAGATGGTATATGGAGCAGGCTATAGAGGCTGGATGTGCCGTCGTCAACTGCATCCCCGTCTTCATAGCCAAGGATCCTATATGGCAGGAGAAGTTCAGGAAGGCGAACCTGCCGATAGTGGGAGACGATGTTAAGGCGCAGATCGGGTCGACGATAGTCCATAGGGTCCTCGCCAAGCTTTTCAACGACAGGGGGGTGAGGCTCGACAGGACCTACCAGCTGAACGTCGGGGGGAACATGGACTTCATGAACATGCTGGAGAGGGAAAGGCTTATGTCGAAAAAGGTATCGAAGACGGAGGCCGTGACGTCCCAGATCTCGCATCGGATGGATCCGGATAACGTCCACATAGGGCCAAGCGATTACGTTCCTTGGCTTCTCGATAGGAAGATAGGGTTCATAAGGCTTGAGGGAACGGAGTTCGGGAACGTCCCGGTTTCCATAGAGCTCAGGCTTGAAGTATGGGACTCGCCGAACTCCGCCGGGATAGTCATAGATGCCATAAGGTGTGCTAAGCTTGCGCTTGATGCCGGGATAGGAGGGCCGCTAATAGGGCCGAGCGCTTATCTCATGAAATCGCCTCCCGTTCAGTATCCCGATCCAGTTGCTAAGGAGATGGTGGAGAGGTTCATAGAGGAGGCGATGAAGGCAGCGGGCCGAACTTAGTAGGGGCAGGCCCCCGTGCCTGCCCTGGTTTTTGGCAACCACAGGGGGTTGCCCCTACTTGCAGGGGTAAGTGAATTGTGATATAATATGAAGAGGAAGATCGGGGAGGGAACCCGGTATCGAGAAGAAGGGAGGTTGAAGGAAATGAGAAAGCTTTATGCTTTCTTAGCCCTTCTTCCGTTAGCATTAGGGGGGTGCATGGTCTCTGTTGCGGAGCTCTATAAGGTGCTTCTCGCACCGCCTCCTGAATACGTCAATTACGCCTTCTTTGGAAACGGGGCCAAAGTTACAAGCTCTTCGGGAAATGAGATGATATGGGGTCCAGTAAAACAGGTCATAGATGGGAATAGGGAGAACCCCATACACGATTCCGTGAAGAGCTATATAGAGACCAACCTCAGGAACAGAAGCAGAAGGGCGAGGGATTTCTCTCAGGGATGGGGAGGATGGGAATCGGATCCGAGGAGGGCGAGGGAGCTCGCCGCAAGGGCTGAGAGGGAGCAGCTGCAACCCCGTCCGGACCCATTCCAGACTTGGATAGAGGTAGAACTCAAGGAGCCAAAGAAGATAAACAGGGTCCTGGTCTTTGTCCCCGTCATCGTCGTCTCTCCGGATGTGATCCCCGCCGTTACCGATTGTAAGCTCGAGTATTTCGAATCATCCGGGACCGAGGGGGAGTGGAAGACGGTTGGGATCGTCGAAAGGAACAAGAATCGCGTCATAGAGTTCAACTTCAAGCCTATAGTTACCAAGAAGATAAGGATTTGTGTTCCGGATCAGCATAGTCAGATAAGCGAAATAGAGGTATATGGCGATGAGGTTGTGAAGAAGTCGAGATGAAAAAGCTCCTCATCCTATCTATAGCCCTTATAATGGGAGGATGTGGGGTCGTTGGGCTAAGGCCCGCCCTTAGCCCTAAGGACGTAGGGGTTCTCTCTATTCCGGATGCAGATCTCGGACCGAGGTGGAGCGGAGCGGAACCGATACTCGTCCTTGGGGAGGGAAAGGGGAGGGAGCGGGTGAAATTAGGGGAGATAGCGGCTTCGTGGAAGGGATCCATCCTCGAGAGGCTTGGAAACCGTAGGGACGGGATGGCCATAAAGGGAGTGAGTGGAAACGGGCTCGAGTTCCTCGACCCGAAAAGGGAAGGGGATCTTGAGAGAGGGGCGCTCCTCCTTTGGAGGATGACCCTCAGGACGAGGCCCGCGTTATCAGGGGAAATTGGGAGGATCGTAAGCTTTATAAGGGTTAAGTTCAGAGCTATAAAGGTGCCAGAAGGTAAGACCGTATTTAAGGCCGAGTATGAGGAGGTAGTGCCGGCTGAGACGGATGGAAAAAGGGGGAGGAGGAAGTTAGAGGAGATAGGAAGGGATATAGCCGGGAGGGTTGAGAGGGACATGTTCGGGAAGGGGCTGAAGATAGCCGGCGGGATAAGCGACGAGCCGATATGGAAGGACGGCGTGAGGGTTATAGCGGTTTTACCCCTGGCCGCCAGACGAGACCTGAAACTGGAACAGAACCCAGGATGGGAGCTTTTCAGGATGTTGGGTGGATCCGAAGAAATGCTTAGGAAGCATGGGGAGGATGCCATCGTGGAAGCCCTGAGGGACGCGATGAGGTTCTACGTTATAGATCCACGCTCCCTTAAGTCGATGCTGAAGGAAGAGCTTCTGGAAAACATCGACAGGATATCGGATATATCGGAGGAATTGAGGAAGGAAGGGGTTGATCTCGCCGTTATGGGGTGGGTCTCCCCCGGAATGGGATGGTTCAACATAACCCCTATGTCCTCATCGCAGCTTACAAGGGTAACCGCTATAAAGATCTCGCCATCCATCGAGATGAACATATCGGTCCTGGATACGTCCTCGAGGAAGGCCGTGATGAGCAGGACGTTCGAAGGGGTTTCGGGGAGAGGGGCTTTGCCGATGGGAGCTGAAACCATAGTCATCGGAACGAGGGTAGAAGACGAGGTCGTTGCACTTCTCGACGGGATAAGGGAAGCATCTTTAAAGGCTTCTTCGGAGTTCGCCGAAGCCCTCTCATCCACGAGAAGGAGGATGGAGAGGTGAGAGGCATAGCGATGATTTCGTTTTTAAGCTTGTTTTTCGGTGGATGCGGCCTTATTACGAACCCGGCTTTGTTCAGCGCATACAGGGACAGGATATACAGGACGCTCCTCGCCGAGCCGGATTGGGAATACGTGAACTACGCATCTCCCGAATGCGGGACGAAGGTAAAGGGTTCCGGATTGCCCTGGCCGGTCGAGGAGGTCGTGGATGGGAACAAGGAGAACGCCGTCAATCCGGCGGTTCTCAGCGTGTTCAAGAGGGCGAGGGGGGAATGGGACTCGAGGGATACGGCATGGCGGGACATGATGGAGAGGAGGATATTGGGGTTTGGGTATGGCAGCGGGGATCCGATTGCCGAGGCCACCGGCCAGGTTCGCTATTATGGTTACGGATATGCACCCTCGGTCTGGAACGCTTGGATAGAGTTCGAGTTCCCCGAGCCTAAGGCGATTAACAAGGTCATCGTATATTCGGCCCAGTTCTCAGACCTCATCGCCGTCAGGAGGTGCAGGCTCCTTTATTGGGATGAGAAGGAGGTAACGGGCCCGACCTGGAAGGTCATCGGGTCCAAGTATTTGATCAAGTCAAGGGTCATTCCATTTGAGTTCCCAACGATAAAGACGAATAAGATAAGGATAGAGCTGCCGGATGGATATGCTGAGATAAACGAGGTTGAGATATTCGGAGATGAGGTTAAATATAAGAAGCCCCAGGAGAAGGGGCTAAGATAAGGAGGTGGCGGAGGTTATGAGGTGGTCCATATGGATTCCGCTGATCCTAATAAGTTTGGTGGGATATTCTTGCGGCTTAAGTCCCACCGGCCTTGAATACGGGAAGATAAAGGGCAAAGTCGTGGATGCCGAGACGAAAAAAGGCATAGGTTGGGCCACCGTGTGGGTAGACGTAGAGGCGTCCATAGAAGAGGATGGGAATAAGATACTGACCGAGAAGGTTCCTGGATACAAAGCGATTACGGATTCGAACGGCGAGTTCACCTTGCATGGGGTTAGGTCCGGCCTGGTGACCGTCAACGTCTTCAAGCCTTTCTACGAGATGGCATCGAAACAGGTAACCGTCCCTAAGGAGGACAAGGAGGTAGAGGTAAGTTTCAGCCTTAAGAAGGTGGATATCCAGGAGGTCATAGCCTTCTGGCAGGATGAGGGGAACGTTGAGGACGTATGGATCGCCGATCCAGAAGGGAAGGGGAAGGTCAGGCTTACCGAGAACTCCCTCCTCTACGCAGCCAGGGGATTCCCAGTATGGAGCATGGCGGCCAGGGGTTGGCTTGCCGGGAAGAGCAGGGATCCAGCCATATCTCCGGACGGGAAACAGGTGGCCTTCTGGAGCAATACGGGGATAAAGTATACCGCCGCATCTTCTCAGATATTCCTCATGGGCGTGACCGGAGCCGATCAGGTGCAGTTAACAGCGATGAAGGTAGGGGCCATATGGCCGGCTTGGTCCCCGGATGGGAAGTTCCTATACTTCGTGTCGCCGGAAGATCCATGGCTCGAAACATGGGGGATATACAGGATATCCAAGGATGGAGCGGAACTCCTGAGGATAACAGATGGCGGCAACAACGGGATTTCCGTCTCCTCAAAGGGCATGTTGGCATTCTCAACGGACGGGGAGATATACGTGATAAAGGCGGACGGGACGGGGAGCCCCCGGCACCTGACGAGCGGATTTTATCCGGCCTGGTCTCCGGATGGGTCCAAGCTCGCCTTCACCGATAGGCCGAATTACGGGGCGAATTCGGAGGTCTACATAATAAACGCAGATGGAACGGATAGGAGGAACATAAGCCAGTCCTCCGCCGAGGACATAAGGCCTGTATGGTCCCCCGATGGGAAGAAGGTGGCGTTCTCAAGCAACAGGTCCGGGAACTATGAGATCTACGTTTATGACCTCGCTACCACAGACCTGAAAAGGATCACCTACGGCCTCACAAATAAGTTCACATACCAAGGCTGTTGGGTAGTGGCGAAGAGATAGGTGCTAAAAGGGCATCCAGCCCGGGTAGGAGAAATGACTACGGGAAAGGGCGAGGATGCCCTTTTGCTTTTCTCCTGCTGAGGGACATGACAAAGCGAAGGATTTCCATGTTGGCATTCTGGATGGGGATTCTGCTTGCCATGGTGGGTTTCAGGACCGCTGCCCCGATGGATCGCCTGCTTTTCGGAGTTGTCCCTGCATATTATCCGAGTCCTAAGAACATAGAAAACGATCTCCGGTTTTTCCAAATGATGAGGGATGCAGGGGTTACACATATCACCCTTGGATTCAACTGGGACAATATAGAGAAGGAAAGGGGCAAATATGACTGGACGAATTGGGATTATGCAGTGGAGCTCGCAGCGAAGTTCGGGATCGAGGTTCAGGGCTGTATAGTTGGATGTCCGGAGTGGGCCCTTCCAACAAGCGGAGATCTCGGATGGCTTCCGGTGGCCTTGAACATGCCGAGGGAGGAATGCATCCCGGATTTCGAGAGGTTTGTAACGGAGCTTGGGAGGAGATATGCCGGAAAGGTCAAGATGTTCGAGTTCTGGAACGAGCCCAACGGCTATAACATGGCGCCTGTTGTTCCACAGGGGGATCCGAGATATAGGGACAAGATAGCGCATTACACCAGGTTCCTGATGATCTGTTATAAAGCGCTCAAAAGGGGAAATCCGGAAGCTATCCTTGCCCACGGTGGCATGGATTCGAGCGGGGTTACAGGGGTTTGGCTTGAGGGGGTATACGAGAACGGTGGAAAGGGTTTCTTCGATGCCGTTGCGATTCACCCATATAAAAACGATCCTCCTTATGTGGACGAGGAATACATACGAAGGATCCGGGAGATAATGAAGAGGCATGGAGATGAGGATCTGCCGATATGGATAAACGAGTGGGGTGTCTATAACCCGACGGAAGAGGTGATAAAGACGGCTATAGACACAGTAAAGGATAAACACCCCTATGTCACTATCCTCACATATCACACCTTCGTGGATTTCTCGGGAGGTCCGTGGGGCTTGGTTACGGAACATCTGGTTCCGAAATCCGGATATCTGGCTTTCAAAAGGTATCCGAAGCCTCCGAGGATGGAGCCGATCCCGGATCCGAAGAAGGGAACGATAAGGGGTAGGGTTATCGATAATCGGACGGGCAAGCCTATCCCAGGGGCTGTCGTATATGCGCAATATAGGCCCGGAGCGCTCTACGGAGCCCTTTCCGATGAAGAGGGCTGGTATGAGATCGGGGATATCGTGCCTGGAACCTATGAGTTTACAGCTTCCTCCTACGATTACAAACCACAGACGAAGAAGGCAGAGGTAGCAGAAGGTGCGAAGATAGCCCTTGACTTCTCCCTCCAGGACCTTCAGCCACTGGCGGATTCCTTCGAGGACGATTTCGAGATGGCATCGTTCCCCTGCGCCATAGATGTATCGAGACGATGGAAGTTCAAGACGGATCCAGAGGAAGTCGGGCTGAAGGATGGGTGGGAAAGGCCGGATTACAAGGACGAGGACTGGAAGGAGATAGATGCCGGGAAGACATGGGAGGAACAAGGGATTCAATACGATGGATACGCATGGTATAGGAAATGGGTTCGGATACCCGCCGAATGGAAGGGCGGCAGGGTTTTTCTGACATTCGGTGGTGTGGACGACGCATACGACCTTTACGTAAATGGGGATAAGATCTCGAGCTTCGGGCAGCCGGACGTGAGGGAAGGCGCTCCAAGCGTTTGGAATCAGCCCACCTATTCGGATATCACTCCGGCAATACGGTTTGGGGAGGAGAATCTACTCGTCCTAAGGGTTTTGGATAGGGCTGTGGATGGAGGGATAAGGGATCTGCCGGCCATGATTTACAGCAAATGGTTCTTCAAATCCGATGTTCATCCAGGAAGGCAGGAGATCGTTCCCAGGCCTGTCCATTCCGGGAATGGGGCCCTCTATGGGGAAAGCAAGGGGAAGAGGTTCGGACATTATGCGAGCGTATCTGTGAGGGAATCCGGCACCGTGCTCGAGTTCTGGTTCTATATCCCGTCTGATAAGCCGGGAAGGAAGGTCATGTTAGAGGTATCCGCAGCATCCAGCTCTTTGAGCGGGAGCCGGACCGTTTACCCTGAGGCACCTCTGAACAGGTGGACACATGTTTCGGTGCCGATAGAGGAGATCTCACCAGGCCTTCGTGGGAGGGCAATTCAGATCATCGGGATAACGGCCATAAGCGATACGGATGGGGTCTCGCTCCTCATAGACGATCTGTCGATGCGATGAGGGGTAAGGGGGATATGGTTGGATCTTCGCCATCTCGATTCCGAAGCGCTGGTAGGAGGCTGCTGGTGGGATGACGGGAGGTTCATAGTGCGGCTCTACAATCCGTCATACCGGGACGCCTCCTCCTCGATCGCGTTGCCGGGCCTGCATAGAGGAAGTAGGGGCAGGCCCCCGTGCCTGCCCTGATTTCATGTAACCACGATGGCGAAAGGCGAATGGCGAAAAGCGAAAAGGGGATGGAAGGGATGAGAGGAAGATATACGAGGAGGAGATTTGCGAGGGATACAGCTGCGATGTTTTCCGCCTTCTTTTTATATCGGGGAGGGGAGGATATGAGGGAGGAAGGATCTCGGTTTCCGAGCGTGAAGGTAGGGGATATCCAAATACCGAGGATCATAATAGGGATAAACAGCCTTCTTGGCTGGTCTCACACGAGCGGGGGGAGGGACAGATGGATCCGAAAGTTCTACACCCCGGAACGCATTGCCGATGTCTTTGCGAGGTGCATAGAGCTCGGGGTGACGGCCGTATTCGGGCCTGTCTACGATCGTTTGATAGAGGCGATAGATATAACGGAGAGGAAAACCGGGGTGCGCCTGACCTATATCAGCACGACCTTCGGTGATCCGAAGACGACAAGCGAGCAAGTGAAGAGGCTTCGGGATGTCGGGGCACCGATATGCCTTGTTCACGGCGGTTGGACAGATCAATGGGAGGTTAAGGATGGCAGGCTTATAGGTTTTGAGAGGATCCTGGAGGAGATAAGGAAGGCTGGAATGATCCCCGGAGCTGCGTGTCATCGGGCAGAGAGGCTGAGGATGTTGGACGAAGGGGATTACGATTGCGAGTTGCTCGCCATCCCGGTTAACAAAACCGGATTCTGCATGTATCCATCTCGGGATGCGGTGGTCGAGGCGGTTAACAGATGCAGGAAACCTGTTATAGCCATAAAGCCGTTGTCCGGTGGCAGGTTCGACGAGAACGGGATAGAGGAATGGCTGAGGTGGACCTTCAACGTTCAAGGGGTGATAGCCGCTGCCGTAGGGTTCATGAGCGCCGAGGAGGCGGAGGAGGATATCGGGATAGGGAGGAAGATTTGGTCTTCCCCTGAGGGCTAATTAGGAAGCATGGAGCAAAGGGCACGGAGCATGGCTCCTTGCTCCATCTCTGAGAACAGCCAGTCGATGAAGACGAAGTAGCCACCGGTTCTGAGGACCCGCCCTATTGCGGGCTTCATACCGTTTTCCTGGTTTCGCCCTGCTTCGGCCTGTTAGGGAATTCGGATTTCGGAATTAGGAAGCCAAGGCGGCCATGACGCTTGCTGGGATCCATGGCACAAAAGGAGGCTTCGGCCAGCCCGAACAAGGAGAAGATTATTCAAGTTCCCTTCCACAATACCGACATACCTTTTCATGTCCCAAAACCAAGCAACCAGGAATGAAAAAATGGTCCAGATGACTATCAATGGGTAATTAAACCAGCCGCCTTATAGGGGTAAGGCCGAACTTCCTCCTCTCTTTCTCGGTTCAGGTGTTCAGGCTTGCGAGGGTCGTTTTTATAAACTTTCTTTTTACCTCTTACTTCTCACTTCTCACCTTTAAAGTTTCAATCCCACTGTGATGTGATTAGAACTTTTCGCAATTCGCATTTCGCTTTTCGCATTTCCATCGTTTCAATCCCACTATGGTGCGATTAGAACTGGCGTCTCCTTCACCGTGGAGGAGGGGGAGATTTTGTTTCAATCCCACTATGGTGCGATTAGAACGGCATGCAAACGATGACGACAAGGCGTGGCCCTCAACGATTTCAATCCCACTATGGTGCGATTAGAACCCGCCACCGCCGGTAGTTAAGTAGGAGGTGAATTAGTTTCAATCCCACTATGGTGCGATTAGAACTTGGCGGGGGGTGTGAAAGCGCTCCCCGCCATGCCTTGTTTCAATCCCACTATGGTGCGATTAGAACATTCACGAACTCGATTAAAAGCAGTAAGTTCTTTCTGTTTCAATCCCACTATGGTGCGATTAGAACTCGACGGATATCTGCCACGTCCGCCCAGCCTTCGTCCGTTTCAATCCCACTATGGTGCGATTAGAACAAGGAGCAGGAGGCCAAGAGGCCCATGGCCGAGATTCGTTTCAATCCCACTATGGTGCGATTAGAACGTTAATTGAGGCTTACGACTGGAAGAGGACTTACAAGTTTCAATCCCACTATGGTGCGATTAGAACTGGTGGGTAATTCTAAGAAAGCCGCTCATTGACGGGTTTCAATCCCACTATGGTGCGATTAGAACTCTACATTCTTTCTCCCGACCATCCTGACAATCCGATCGTTTCAATCCCACTATGGTGCGATTAGAACAAGGCAAGGAAATCGTGATTATGCAGTTCCGGGCCGTTTCAATCCCACTATGGTGCGATTAGAACAAGGTCGAGGAGGCCCTTCATTACGGAGACACCCTTCGTTTCAATCCCACTATGGTGCGATTAGAACTGGGGGCCGATGGACAGGAAAGTGGGTATTAACCAAGTTTCAATCCCACTATGGTGCGATTAGAACCTTCATAATTATAAATTTCCTTATCTTTCCTAGTTTCGTTTCAATCCCACTATGGTGCGATTAGAACACCAACAAACTGAGAAGAGCAAAAATACTCAAAGACGTTTCAATCCCACTATGGTGCGATTAGAACTTTTGAGCAGCTTCCCTTTCCCTTTCCTTTAGACGTGTTTCAATCCCACTATGGTGCGATTAGAACACAAGATATGCTTTGAGGGGGAGGTCAAGCCTAACAGTTTCAATCCCACTATGGTGCGATTAGAACACTTGCCTTTAAACACCCTTCGCCCAAGTTCCCGAGGTTTCAATCCCACTATGGTGCGATTAGAACCCCGAAACTCGTGATAACCCCTACAAGATATGCTTTGGTTTCAATCCCACTATGGTGCGATTAGAACATTCAATTCAAGAAGAAACTTAGATGCAAGTTGAACTGTTTCAATCCCACTATGGTGCGATTAGAACGATTTTGACGTAGGTGATAGATGATAAGATAAATCAGTTTCAATCCCACTATGGTGCGATTAGAACACTTGCCTTTAAACACCCTTCGCCCAAGTTCCCGAGGTTTCAATCCCACTATGGTGCGATTAGAACAAGCAAAATCACTATAAACACCACCGAAAGAAAAACGTTTCAATCCCACTATGGTGCGATTAGAACCTGAAATCGAGATCGAAGTCCCAAGAACCGAAATAGGTTTCAATCCCACTATGGTGCGATTAGAACGTGGTGGATGCGGCTCCTTCACCTCGCAGCGAAGCGGTTTCAATCCCACTATGGTGCGATTAGAACGATCAAGCATTGGACACAGGTATCGAGCTTGTAGGAGTTTCAATCCCACTATGGTGCGATTAGAACGAAGGTTATTTGAACATATCAGTAGAGGCATCTGTCGTTTCAATCCCACTATGGTGCGATTAGAACAGTTTGATTTAAATCATGTTCGTCAAGTTTGCCTTCGTTTCAATCCCACTATGGTGCGATTAGAACATTTGGGTCGGAGACGAGGCAAAATCACTTATGAAAGTTTCAATCCCACTATGGTGCGATTAGAACCAACCGATGCTTCGTGCGGTGGTAGACTGGTTCGTTGTTTCAATCCCACTATGGTGCGATTAGAACGAGGGGTGAAAAGAATGAGGATATACGAGGATAAAGGTTTCAATCCCACTATGGTGCGATTAGAACTAAAAAGTGGAAAGGGAAATTCATAAGTTTTTCTTTGTTTCAATCCCACTATGGTGCGATTAGAACAAAGGAAGAAAGAGGTGGAAAGAATGAGGATATACAGTTTCAATCCCACTATGGTGCGATTAGAACAATGTCAAGCTGGTGGATAATTCGGCGAAGAATGTGGTTTCAATCCCACTATGGTGCGATTAGAACTTGGAGCTTTCCAGCGCGCATAGGGAATTGGGATACGTTTCAATCCCACTATGGTGCGATTAGAACGGCTGAGCTCATAATCCGCCTCCATTCCACACATGCGTTTCAATCCCACTATGGTGCGATTAGAACGGAATAATATGAAAAGGATCTATCTTCACTCTTTTCGTTTCAATCCCACTATGGTGCGATTAGAACCTCGTAAGTTAAGAGAAGCTGCAGGGGTATTCTTCCGTTTCAATCCCACTATGGTGCGATTAGAACCTAGGGCGCAAAGATAGCGCGCACGATAATCTTTAGCGTTTCAATCCCACTATGGTGCGATTAGAACTAAAGAACGAGATGAACTCTTTCCTTGCCTTAACGCTCGTTTCAATCCCACTATGGTGCGATTAGAACCATTTTCTAGACGTAGAGCTATCTCCCCGATAAACGTTTCAATCCCACTATGGTGCGATTAGAACAAGGTAATGTCCCTCTGCGGGGCCAAGTTCGTCCCGTTTCAATCCCACTATGGTGCGATTAGAACTGGGTCAGCTGCCAGTATCCTAACTCCCTATGCGCGCGTTTCAATCCCACTATGGTGCGATTAGAACGCTGCCCAGAAGGTTCTGGAGCTTTCTTTTTCGCATGTTTCAATCCCACTATGGTGCGATTAGAACTCGAAGGTATCCCGGTACGCCTGGAGGAGTGTGAAGTTTCAATCCCACTATGGTGCGATTAGAACTAGAGAAGAACGCTATACAGATCGAACGCTAAAGAGTTTCAATCCCACTATGGTGCGATTAGAACACGAGGATAAAGAGGTATTCTTCCTGGATGATGGGAGTTTCAATCCCACTATGGTGCGATTAGAACTAACTGAGCTAAGAAAAGACCTCGAAACCCGCCATTGTTTCAATCCCACTATGGTGCGATTAGAACGGCTGAGCTCATAATCCGCCTCCATTCCACACATGCGTTTCAATCCCACTATGGTGCGATTAGAACAAAGGGTCTAAACCCAAACTTGCCGCTCAAAGAGAGTTTCAATCCCACTATGGTGCGATTAGAACGAAAGGAGGAGATAGCTGTGATGAATTCAGAGAAACGTTTCAATCCCACTATGGTGCGATTAGAACGTTCGTGACCTGGGAGCCACCTTGATAGACCATGTTGTTTCAATCCCACTATGGTGCGATTAGAACAAAAAGCGGAGCAATGGACGAGTGTCACTTATGAGCGTTTCAATCCCACTATGGTGCGATTAGAACTCGGGAGAGAAATAACTCTCCGTCTTAACAGCGAAGTTTCAATCCCACTATGGTGCGATTAGAACCAAGAGCCGCGCAATGGACGAGTGTCACTTATGAGCGTTTCAATCCCACTATGGTGCGATTAGAACCATCCACGAAGAAACCTTCCATAATCGCTGAAATTGGTTTCAATCCCACTATGGTGCGATTAGAACTTCAGTATTGTAGTTACTTCTGTATTCGTTCCTCCAGTTTCAATCCCACTATGGTGCGATTAGAACTTCCTTAGTTCTTTCGCCATAAACTGCAATTGATGCGTTTCAATCCCACTATGGTGCGATTAGAACCTTGTCTTGCTTTTAGCAAAGCGGTCGTCAAGCAGTTGTTTCAATCCCACTATGGTGCGATTAGAACCCCCGCTTTTCGGCTACAAAGCGATCCTTGTTCTTTCTAGTTTCAATCCCACTATGGTGCGATTAGAACAAGGGGCCGACGCCCCTTCCGCCTAATCCATATGTAGTTTCAATCCCACTATGGTGCGATTAGAACACGTATGTGGGGGAAATAGCCCTCTTTCTTGAGGGCGAAGTTTCAATCCCACTATGGTGCGATTAGAACGTAACCGAGTTAGCAAAGCGGATCGGAGATTTAACCGCGAAGTTTCAATCCCACTATGGTGCGATTAGAACCATCCACGAAGAAACCTTCCATAATCGCTGAAATTGGTTTCAATCCCACTATGGTGCGATTAGAACATGTTAATTTTGCATTTTTCGGTTCGATTGATGTCTGTTTCAATCCCACTATGGTGCGATTAGAACGGGTAGAAGAAGCTAAAAGAGCACTTGAGCTTGTAGGTTTCAATCCCACTATGGTGCGATTAGAACATAATCCTCTACATCATAACATGCTGCAAGATAAGGAGTTTCAATCCCACTATGGTGCGATTAGAACCTCCCGCCTCCCACCACGCCGCATTGCCTGCGTGCGTGTTTCAATCCCACTATGGTGCGATTAGAACCCCCCCGGCCGTGCTAAAAATTACCGCAAGCGCTACATCCGCGTTTCAATCCCACTATGGTGCGATTAGAACGCTCCAGCCACTCCTCAAGCAATAGAATTAGCTGAAGTTTCAATCCCACTATGGTGCGATTAGAACTACCTTCGCCCCTTCCCTTCCTCAATCGCACCGTACGTTTCAATCCCACTATGGTGCGATTAGAACCTGGCCCCGCAGAGGACCATCACTTTCTCCAACCTCGTTTCAATCCCACTATGGTGCGATTAGAACCCCCCACGATACAAGCAAAGAAGGCCGAAAATATTGATGATGTTTCAATCCCACTATGGTGCGATTAGAACCCCCCAAGTGCCCTCAGAAACTCCTCTTCATCAAGAGATCTGTTTCAATCCCACTATGGTGCGATTAGAACCCCCCCTTCAACCACTTCCTCTCAAAGGTGTCTCGGTATGCCCAATCCCACTATGGTGCGATTAGAACGTTCCGCTGCTTTGCACTTTGTGGCTTTCCGTAATCTGCCCAATCCCACTATGGTGCGATTAGAACCCCCCGAACGAGATTGTAATACGCATCCTCCCATACCACAGCAATCCCACTATGGTGCGATTAGAACATTGCGGAAGTGAAAGGAGCGATCTCGAGAAGCTGCACAGCAATCCCACTATGGTGCGATTAGAACAAAATCCTTCTGGCTCAACAGCTTCTGAACTGACTCCGGAGCGGAACTATATTCAGGAACTAGATTCAGGGGAACTATACCAAGGAACTATAAAGGACCGCTTTCCTACAAAAGAAAAGCAAATTTTTGAAAGTCAAGCGAAAAATAAATCTTCTTTAAATGAAAAACTTAACATCGATTACAGTAAAGCTGGTCCTTTTGATGCAAGCCTGCCTTCTAAACCAAGTGTTTCTAAAGAATTTTCAGTTAGGGGTGGGGAAAGAAAAGAGACTGAGGCCGAAGATCAGCTATTCTTCCGAAGCCAAGCTCAAATTCCTCTTCTAACCGAAAAGAATAATTTAGCTTCGGAAGAAAAGCATAGTCCTTCAGCTCTTGGCATTGCTTCCACGTCAAATTTTTCTTCAGAAATTCCGCCCGAAACAAATGTTAAGCAAAATGAAGTTAAGCCTCAGGAAAACCTAAGTCTTTCAGCTTTTTCTCCTGAGGAAAGGAAAGAGCTCTTCAGAAAGCTTAACCTCACCGACCTTCCAGAAGACCAGAAAAATCTCATTCTTCTCGCCCAACTGAAGCTTTTCCAGAAAAGACGGGAATATGAGAAGGTTAAAGAAATCCAAGCTCAGGAAAGCCAAGAGCAAAACAAGCTTCTTGCTGGCCCAGGACAAATCAAGCCATTGCCAGAAGAAGTTATCGAAATGATAGACAGGCTTCTTGCTTATACCGACCTTCCAGCTCTTCTCGCTGAAGAAATCAAGGCATTTAAACGAAAACTTCGCGAGAAAAGATTCTCCTCGGCTGATGAGGAATATTG